>Ga0209228_1001434_pt1 | contig 11913 bp, 9 predicted proteins | sample METZYME_3_150m_FD_187547 | JGI IMG/M metagenome (GOLD analysis project Ga0209228, IMG submission 187547) | Marine microbial communities from oxygen minimum zone in mesopelagic equatorial Pacific - METZYME_3_150m (SPAdes) (version 2) | ecosystem: Environmental > Aquatic > Marine > Oceanic | place...
AGTCCTTCTGAGGGGCATGATGGAACACTCGATGTGGGACTCCGGGACATCCACGGCACCCACGACTCTAGCCTTCGCAGACGCCATCTTCAACGACTGGACGATGGCCACTGTGATCCTCGGGTCGTTGCTGGCCATGGCGATGATAGGGGCCTCCTACCTAGTCAGGGACGAGCGGCTAGTCAACCTCCTCTGGGACATGGGGGCCGAGGAATGATCGACCCAAGCTGGATAGCAGCCCTGGGCGTGATCCTATTCGGAATCGGCCTACTCGGGACCTTCTACCACAAGAACGCGATCGTCGTCCTAATGTGCATAGAGCTGATGCTCAACGCAGCCAACCTGAACTTCGTAGCAGCAGCCTCCCACTACGGCGATGTGGACGGCTGGGTCTTCACTGCCATCGCCATCGCCATCGCAGCAGCCGAGGTCGCAATCGGCCTCGCGATACTACTCTCCCTGTACAGCACACAGGGCACTATCTCGCTCGATGCAGCGAGGGAGCTCAGCAACTAGGTGATACCATGGGGGATTCAGGAAACGAGTACAGGCTACTGATGCCACTAATCCCCGCCCTCCTGATCGTCCCGGTCTTGGCAATCGCGGGAGTGGAATCGGTCGATGCCGCGTTCCTAATCGTCCTCGCCCCGTTCATCGCATTCCCGATCATCCTAATCTCGGGCCAGGTGTACAACGGAAAACCAACTTGGAAGGGGACGCTGAAGGAGGGAGGCGTGATCGGCCTCTCCTCGTTGCTGGTATCCCTGTCCACCGCAGTTTGGATTCTGGTGGACTACATCCGGGGTGCTCGCGAGATATCCGAAGACGCCGGGGGGCGCGTAGCCGCATCATGGATGGACTGGATCTCGTTCGACGTGCTGCACTCTGACTACACCATGAGCTCTGAGAGGATCATCGGCGTCGGCGTTTGGATCGACTCAGTGACCCTGATGCTACTCTTCGTAGCAACCTTCCTGTGCTTCCTGATCTGCTGGTTCAGCCTCGGATACATGAACACCGACCCGATTAACGAGAACCGCAACCATCGCTTCTACGCCGAGTTCGTGCTCTTCGCAATGGGGATGTTCGGCATGGTGCTGGCTGACAACTTCCTCTGGCTATTCATCTTCTGGGAGATCATGGGGCTCTGCTCCTACCTGCTGATAGGCTTCTACTTCTGGAAGGAGAGCGCAGCCTACGCAGCGAAGAAGGCGTTCCTCACGACTCGTGTGGGCGACGTGTTCCTGATGGTCGGCCTGCTTATCCTCTACGACATCTACGGGTCCCTCGAGTTCTCAGTGATATTCGCGGACCCATCGATCCACGGGACAGTGGACTCGGACAAGCTATTCTGGGCCCTGATGATGCTGTTCGTCGGTGCAGTAGGGAAGTCGGCCCAATTCCCCCTTCACGTTTGGCTGCCTGACGCCATGGAGGGTCCGACTCCAGTTTCGGCCCTCATCCACGCGGCCACGATGGTCAACGCCGGACTGTACCTCGTTGCCAGGATGGTGCCGTTCGTGGACATAGGGCACCACGGGGTTGCCGGATTGGACGAGCTGGGCCTGATAGTGGCGTACATCGGTGGGATAACCGCATTCATGGCAGCATCAATCGCCTTCGTCCAGAATGACATCAAGAAGGTCCTAGCCTACTCGACCATGAGCCAACTGGCCTACATCTTCACCGGCCTCGGAGTATCACTATGGTTCTACAGCCACGGCAAGACGGATGCTGCAACGCTCGTCTTCGGCGGTTCAATGTTCCACCTGTTCAACCACGCAATGGCCAAGGGGATGCTCTTCATGGCCAGCGGCTCGGTCATCCACGAGGTCCACCACGCCCATGACCACCTGCACGAGGGGGCCGACCACGACCACCACGACTTCGACCCCCAGGACATGCGCAACATGGGGGGGCTGGCATCCAAGATGCCCGTCACCTCGGCCGCCATGATGATCGGGTCGATGTCAATTATCGGCATCCCGCTGATCGGCGGGTTCTGGTCGAAGGAGGCGATCGTGGCCAAGACGTGGAAGGCGTCACTCGACTACGAGCCACTGATGTTCGGCCCGGCCATACTAGTCCTGCTGACGGCTGGGATGACGGGCTTCTACATGTCCAGGATGTGGTTCATGACCTTCGCCGGAGAGCCCAAGCACGAAGTCGTGGAACACGTACACGAGTCCACCCCATGGATCAAGGAGCCCCTTGTGATTCTCTCAATCATCAGTGCCCTCGGTGGCTTCGGGCTCTCGGTCTTCGGTATCGTGAAGTGGCTGGCAAAGCCGTACAGCTATGACTTGGGAATCCACAAGGACTCGTTCATCGACCAGGTGATCTACGAGCTGGAGCACGCCTTCCTGCCCGAGGACCCCAACCTGAGGATTGTGGGCTGGACCACCATCTTCCTCTCATTGGTGATAGGGCCGATCTTCGCCGCCAGGGTCCATGGTGGGTCACTGAGGGAGGGCCAGTCATCCGGCCCCTTGGTTTCGTGGCTAGTCTGGCTCTCAGGAAAGTTCGGCTCCCAGGATGTGACTGAGATGTCCAAGTCGAGCCTGTCGGAAGCCCTCCAGAACCGCCTCTACTTCGACTACTACTACGAGCTGGCCCTCTCCAAGACAGTCCTCCCCCTCGCCGCCCTCGCCGCTTGGTTCGACAGGACGGTGATCGACGGCATCATCAAGAAGGTCGAGTCCAACTCGGTCCTCGGATCGATCCAGATTCGCCGGGTCACAACCGGACGGGCCAGTGACTACATCCTGATGGCAGCAGTGGGCGCACTCTCGATCTTCGCTCTTGCATGGGGGGTGAGCGGCTGATCCTGACCATCCTCCCCCTATTGCCAATAGCAGTCGGGCTATTGCTGATGGTACTGCCCCAAATCCTGCCAGAAGAACTCTCCGCGCAGGTCTCAGGGGTCTCCAGGAACATCTGCATGGGCGTCGCTCTGGCGCTGCTCGCAATATCCACGTGGGCAGCAGCGACGTCACTCAGCGACATCGATTGGATGGGCATCGACTTCGGCGGGTACGAGCTCGAGAACACACCATTCGAGATCATCCCCCACATTGGGGTCTCTTGGCACGTTGGCGCCGATGCCCTCTCCCTGCCGATGATATGGCTCACAGCCCTGGTGGTGCCACTCTCCATGCTCGTAGAGTGGGATGCCAAGAAGGGCCACTACTTCCACCCCCTGCTCCTCATAATGGAAGGCGCCATGATCGGGGTCTTCGTCTCGCTCGACCTATTCGTCTTCTACGTCTTCTGGGAGATGACCCTGATACCGATGTTCTTCCTGATACTGGTCTGGGGAGGGGAGGACAGGCGCTATGCTGCGATGAAGTTCTTCATCTACACCTTCACGGCCAGCGTCGTCATGCTAATCGGGATCCTGGTGATGTACTTCAACACCGGAGCATCGATCTCCGAGAGGTCGTTCGACATGATCGCCATGCTCGATAGCGGCGGACAGATGAGCGAGGGGCTGCGGCACCTGGTCTGGGTCCTTCTCCTGATAGGTTTCGCTACCAAGATGCCCAGCGTCCCGGTCCACACATGGCTCCCAGATGCCCACGTGCAGGCACCCACGGCCGGGTCGATGATCCTAGCCGGAGTGATGCTGAAGATGGGTGCCTATGGGTTCCTGAGGGTCGCAGTAACCGCATTCCCAGCATCAACCGTCGTGTTCACCCCCCTATTGGTATTCCTCGGAATGGCCAGCCTAGCTTACGGTGCATGGGTCTGCATGGGGCAGTCGAACCTCAAGCGGATGGTCGCATACTCCTCGGTTTCGCACATGGGGCTGATCTTCCTCGGCATAGCGACGATGCAGCCACTGGGAATCGCAGGAGCGCTCTTCATGATGTTCGCTCATGGGATCATCAGCCCCCTCCTGTTCGCTGTCGCTGGGTCATTCAAGCACCACTACCACACCTTGGAGATCGGGTCGATGCGCGGAATCGCCCACCACAGCCCATGGCTGGCGGGGCACATGATGCTCGGTTGGATGGCCAGCCTCGGACTCCCACTGATGGCAGGGTTCGTGGCGGAGGTCGCGGTGCTGATCGCCTTCTGGATGACTTTCGGTTGGCTCGTCCTGCTCCCGGCCCTCACTCTCGTGATCACCGCAGTCTACTACCTGACCTCGATGCAGCGGACGATCTTCGAGTCCAATGACCCCCACCAGGGGATGCTCCCGGACACGCTGCACCACGAGCCCAGGGACCTCACCTGGCATGAGAACGCGGGCATGGCGATACTAGGTGCGCTGACGATCCTCTTCGGGATCCTGCCGTTCTTCTTCTGGGACATGATGTCTTACTGGGGCACCGAGGTAATGGTCGAATTGCTGGTCGAAGCAATGCAGTCAGAGGGGGTGAGCCCATGACCTCCGAGCTCGATGGGATGGACATCCAACTCCTCCTCCCGGAACTAGTCCTGCTGCTGGGACTAGCTGCCATCATCATCATCCCCAACCTCGGGGACGCCAAGTTCAGGATCCCCCTCACTAGCTTCAGGATACCGGTAATGATCGGAGGCACCAGGTTCCCCGCAACAAGAGACCCGCGCCTCCCCAACTGGATGACCCTGGCCACGCTCTCGGCTGCCCTCCTGGCCTCCACCATGGCCTTGCTCGACCCCCCCTCATCGGGTCAGGTGGGCAGCGCTCTGGAGGTCGACCAGTTCAGCTCCCTGCTCACGAACCTGTTCATCTGCGTCCTCATCCTCTGTGCGGCCTCGGCGACCCAGAGGCTCCCCTCCGATCCCAATGCCCCGGCTCCATCGGACGGGGACGACGAGGAAACCGAGAGCAGCAAGACCGCGGCCCTCTACGACAACCGCAGGCAGGCTGACTTCCACATCCTCCTCCTGACCCTCGGCCTCGGCATGTCGCTGATGGCCAAGTCGACCCACCTGTTCATGCTCTTCGTATGCCTGGAGCTGGCATCACTCTCATCGTACGTCCTAGTGGGCTTCCACAAGGAGTCCAAGGAAGGGGGGGAAGCGGGAACGAAGTACTTCATCGTGGGCTCAGTCGCATCCGCGGTCGGGATATACGGGATGTCCCTGCTATACCTATGGAACGGTGACCTCAGCGTCGCAGGCCTGTCCCAGTCGTGGCAGTCCATGGAGACCCTGGACCCCCTCGCAGCGGCAGGCGTCGGAATGATGCTGGTCGCATTCGGCTTCAAGGTCGGGGCAGCACCATTCCACCTCGCCATACCGGATGCATACTCGGGAACGTCATCCATGGTCGCAGGCGTCCTCGCCACCGCATCGAAGGCGATGGGTTTCGTCGCTCTCTTCAGGCTCCTGCTGACCATAGCGATGCCCGCCACGGGCGCAGCATTCTGGTACTGCACCCTAGCCGTGATATCCGTCATCACGATGACGTGGGGCAACCTAGCAGCACTATCCAGTGACAACCCCAAGCGGGTCTTCGCATACTCCAGCGTCGCCCATGCGGGATACATGCTCGCAGCGGTGTCCGCGATCGGGTCCGGAATGGCGGACCCATCGGCCCAGGAGCTGATAGTGATGGCCGTGATCTTCCACCTCTGCGTCCTGGTCCTGTTCAAGATGGGCCCGTTCATGGTCCTCTCGTCGATCGAGAGGGAGGGCTCCAGCCACAGGGTCTCGGGACTCAACGGCCTCGCTAGCAGGGACCCGCTCCTCGCAGCATCCATGTTCGTGTTCATGCTCTCCCTCGCAGGGGTGCCGCCGTTCTCCGGATTCCTCTCCAAGCTGCTTATGATCAACGGGATAGTGACCGTCTCGGCCGGAACCGGGGGGGCATCGACAATCCTCTCGTGGGCCCTGAGCGTCAACCCCGTCTTCTGGCTGGCAGTGGCAGTGGTGCTCAACAGCGCCCTCTCGATGTTCTACTACCTCAGGATGGGGATGGTGATGTTCTTCGAGCCAAACGAGGGCGGGGAGTCCTCCCCATGCAGCCCAATGGTCCGTGCGCTAATCATCTCCATGGCGCTCCTCTCCCTGGCATTCGGCATCGGCCCCCCGAGCGAATGGCTTCTGGGCCTAGCAGAGGACGCTGCAGCCGCACTCCTGTCCTGATGGCAGGCTCAACTTCACATAGGTGCCCCATGACCGAGGCACGATGGCCCGTAGGGAGGAGTCGGTGGACACTGAGCTGCTAGCTCAGATGGAATCCGGCGGAGACAGGATACGCGTACCCCTGCCGAACCGAAAGGTGAACGAGATGTTCGCCATCGCCGACAACATCCTCGGGGGACGGAGGGTCCGCTCGGTCTGCGAGGACGGCGAGTCCCGCCTCGCAAGGATACCAGGGAAGATGCGGCGCCGCCAATGGGTCAGGGAGGGCGACCTGATCGTCATCCAGCCATGGGAGTTCCAGGACGAGAAGGCCAACGTCTGCATGCGCTACACCAAGACCCAGTCCCTCTACCTGTCAAGGAAGGGGGTCCTGCCGGAGATAGTCGACCTCTTCGGGATGGCCACCGAGGAATCGCGGGAAGTCAAGGAAGCAGAGGAATCGCAGGAAGTCGAGGAAGCAGATGAATCTGACATCGAGGAGGCCGGCAGCGAGGAGACAGAGGCATCGCCAGAGCCAGCCGTAGACGATGACGACATCGACTCATTCTTCGGGTGAGCAAATGCCCTCGGACGAGGACTGGGAGGAGCCCGACCTGGACACGATGATGAGGTCCGAGAGGAAGCACGAGTGGATCTCGGAGCCCAAGTACAAGCGGATGTTCGACGACATAGAGGACGCCCTGCAGGGAGTCATGGGGAGAGGGAGGTACGAATGGGTCGATCGGAGGGTCTTCGACCAGGTCTTCGACCGATCCACCCTCCTAGCCCTGCACAAGCTAATGGAGCAGGGCGAGATAGCGACGATCGACTACCCCATAGCCAGGGGGAAGGAGGCCCACGTCTTCCGCGCCACCTCAGCGAACGGGCCCATGGCAGTCAAGATATTCCACACCACCAACGCCGTGTTCAAGGGCCTTGCCAAGTACATCGACGGAGACCCCCGCTTCTCCGGCCTCTCCAGGAGGCACAGGGAGCTGGTCAACATCTGGGTGCGCAAGGAGTTCAGGAACCTGAAGAGGATGAGGAAGAGCGGCCTCCGGGTCCCAGAGCCCCTCTTCAACCTCAAGAACGTCCTCGTCATGGAGTTCATCGGCGACGAGGAGTCCCCGAGCCCGCGCCTGAAGGACATCAAGGTGGAGGAAGCGTCTGCGGTCTTCGAGGACCTGCTGGAGATAATCGCCGTCATATGGCAGACCTGCGACCTGGTGCACGCAGACTTCAGCGAGTACAACATCCTGTGGAGGAAGGGAGTCCCATGGGTCATCGACGCCGGCCAAGCCGTGACAACGAGGCACCCCAGCGCCAAGGAGTTCCTGGTCAGGGACGTGACGAGGCTGACGCAATGGGCAGGTCGGAACGGGCATGAGGCCGATGTGGCAGAGAGCCTAGTGAGAGTGCTGGACGGACCCGTCCCAGACCTGTCGGCGGCTACTAGCGTGGATTAAAGCGGCAGTTACCGTCGCAGAACCAACATGGAGCATCTCTGCAGAGTACCCAAGGACAGGATAGCAGTGCTCATCGGCAAGTCCGGCAAGACCCGGAAGATGATCGAGCAGGCCTGCGATGGGAGCCTGAGCATAGACTCCCGGACCGGTGACGTATCCATCTCCTGGTCGGGAGACCCAGACCCAATCAGGAGGATGAAGGTCCCAGACGTGATTTCCGCCATAGGTCGCGGATTCTCCCCCGAGAGGGCGGTCCAACTCCTCGACGACGACGTCTTCCTCAGGATGTACGACATCAGGGAATGGGTCGGACGCCAGCCCAACCAGACACGCAGGATGAGGAGCCGTCTCATCGGCACCAACGGGAGGATAAGGACCCTGATCGAGGAGATGTCAGGGTGCGAGATAGCGGTCTACGGCTCGACTGTGGCAGTGCTGGGGGGCAACGACTCCCTCGCCCTCGCCACGCCAGCCATAGAGGGGATACTGGGGGGCTCGGAGCACAGCACGGTCCTCTTCGGGCTCGAGCAGGACAAGAGGAGGCAGAGGCTCCGCTCGAAGAACCTGGAGACATTCAGGGACAAGACCTCGATCGCCCCGGACTCGTTCGAGTCGATGGTCCCAGGATTCTCAGAGGCGCGAAAGAGGATGGCGGAAGAGAAGCCCCTCGAGCTGGAAGACGGCGAGAGCGTCAGCTTCGGCGAGGAGTAAATCACCGTCACGCATAAGGGAGAATGGCCATCCGTAGGCCCGTGAACAACCCGCTCGACGAGGCCCACCCATACGAGACATGGGCAATCAACGCACTCCTGGCGGTTTTCCTGCTGATATTCCTCGGGCTCGGCCTCGAGTGGGCGGGGATCGAGAACTTCCTGTCGGAGTCGCTGAACGAGTACTTCATCGACCCGATCAAAGGGGAGTCGACCGGCGATTCGGGCTACAACGCAGTCAACACGATGACCTATGCCATCGTTCTGGGGCTGTTCGTAGTAGCCCTCTCCGCATGGCTCAGGAAGCTCGGGATAGACCCGTCCGACACCACCCTGCTCGCCCTCCTCCCATTCATCACATGGGCCGTCTTCGGCGAGGTCGCCGAGGACGCGGAGATGTTCGGGGCCGGTCTGGCACCATACTTCGTCAGCCCTGGCATACACTTCCAGGCCGCCTTCTGGGTCGTGCTAGCCGGTGCAACGGGAATCTCCCTAGATCGTGCAGAGAGGGAGGGCCTCCCTCAGAAGAACGACCTCGAGACACTGGCGACGGGCCTGATACTGATCCAGTTCGTCGTCTACGCATCCTCGATCTCGGGAAAGGTAGGGAGCCTGAGCCTCTGGCCGATGCTCCTAGGTGTGATCGCTGCGATAGCGTTCGCCCTCTGGTCCCGTGAGCTCTCCGGGCTTTTCTCGAACGTCCAGCGGATGGTATACCTCACCGGTGTCGGGGGATCGCTGATCTTCTTCGGGGCACTAGCCTCATTCACGATAGACTCCCCTCCTGCGGCTGATCGGATTTGGCCGCTAGTGGTCGTGATAGGGGTCCCTGCCGTCGTCTGCTACTGGATGTACTCCCAGGGGGGAAGCGCTGTGGCCGAGCTATCCAGGCAGGGACTGGTGGCAGGCATCCTGCCACCTGGGATGTCCGACGACGAATACAGGAAGTCATCAGCAGACGATCTCCCCGAGAAGGGCATCATCGAACCACTCAGGTCACGTGCAATAATGGCCCAACCACTCGTCTTCCTCGCCGTAGCCGGACAGGTGATGGACGGCCTGGCCACATGGATCGGGATCGACGGCTTCCCCGGCCTCGGTGAGAAGCACGTGGCCTCCCAGCGCGTCATAGATGCCGGCCTGTGGGTCAACGAAAAGCTAGGGATCGAGCACGGCATGCTGGATGAGGGGGTCTGGCTCTTCGCACTGGTCAAGTTCGCCCTGGCCGGCCTGATCTACTACGTATTCTACAGCCTCAACTTCGAGAGGAGGGAGCAGCACCTCAGGCTGCTCATCGGCCTGGCAATGCTGGTAGTTGGCATGGCTCCCGGACTTCGGGACGTCGGCAGGCTCACTCTGGGCGTCTAAATCGTGAAATCACGACTCACGGCCCATTCAATTGAAGACTCCCCTGCACTCTGGCAGAGCGAGCGATATGGAGAGGTTGCCAAACGGGGTCGATTCGAGTGGCGAGGACTTCGCCCAGCGTAGGCAGAGGAACGGAACCCTCGTCGAGGTGCTGAAGTCCAAACTGGACGAAGTAAGGAGGTCCGGCGACGAACCCCACTTCCAGAGGCACAGGGACCGCGGGAAGAGCCTGCCAAGGGAGAGGATAGCAGAGGTCTGCGACCCTGGATCACCCTTCCTGGAGACCTCCGCGCTAGCCGCAGACGGGCTATACGACGGGAGGGCTAGGTCAGCGGGGATAGTCACGGGAATCGGGCTCGTACACGGCAAGGAGTGCATGTTCGTAGCCAACGACGCCACGGTAAAGGGAGGCTCGTACTACCCCATGACCGTCAAGAAGCACATCAGGGCCCAGGAGATCGCGGAGGAGAACAACCTCCCTTGCATCTACCTCGTGGACTCCGGGGGGGCGTTCCTCCCGATGCAGGACGAGGTGTTCCCAGACAAGCTCCACTTCGGCAGGATCTTCAGGAACCAGGCGATACTATCCAGCAAGGGAATACCCCAGGTCGCCGCTGTGCTGGGCTCGTGCACGGCTGGCGGGGCATACATCCCCGCGATGTCCGACGAGTCGATCATCGTGAAGGGGAACGGGACGATATTCCTCGCAGGCCCACCACTAGTCAAGGCAGCCACCGGGGAGGAGGTCTCCTCGCAGGACCTAGGGGGGGCCGAGGTGCACACCTCGAAGTCCGGGGTCGCGGACCACTACGCGGAGGACGAGGAAGACGCGCTCAGGATGGTCCGGAACATAGTCGAGAACCTCAACGTCCCCCCCAAGCACAGGCTGGACTCCAAGCCATCCGAGCCACCGGCATACGACGTCGAGGACCTGATGGGCATCATCCCGGGGGACAACAGGACGCCTTACGACGTCAGGGACGTCATCTCAAGGATAGTCGACGGGTCCAAGTTCCACGAGTTCAAGCGCCGATACGGGAACACGCTGGTCTGCGGGTTCGCCAGGATCCACGGCTACCCCGTCGGGATAGTGGCGAACAACGGGATACTCTTCTCCGAGTCATCCCTGAAGGGCGCTCACTTCGTAGAGCTCTGCGGCCAGAGGGGCGTCCCGCTGGTATTCCTGCAGAACATCACCGGGTTCATGGTCGGTCGCGAGGCCGAGTCGGGGGGGATCGCCAAGGACGGCGCCAAGCTGGTCACCGCAGTATCCTGCGTGCCAGTGCCCAAGTTCACAGTGATCATCGGAGGCTCGCACGGAGCCGGTAACTACGGGATGTGCGGCAGGGCCTACGACCCACGCTTCCTGTTCATGTGGCCCAACGCCAGGATAAGCGTGATGGGGGGGGAGCAGGCGGCCAGCGTGCTGTCCACGGTAGGCAAGGAGGACCCGGACGAGATCCGCGCCAAGTACGAGCGCGAGAGCAGCCCATACTACTCCACGGGAAGGCTCTGGGACGACGGGGTCATCGACCCCAGAGACACCAGGGACGTTCTGGGGCTATCTATTTCCGCCAGCCTCAACGCCCCCATGCCAGAGACTCGCTACGGCGTGTTCAGGATGTGAGACATTGACTCCAGGCCCAATTCCAGAAACCGAGCTCTGCAGGCTGGAGCTCGACGGCGCAGTAGCCAACCTGACCCTCGACAGGACGGACGTCTTCAATGCGCTGAACGCGCAGATAATCTCCGAGATGGCCGAGGTCCTGGAATGGGCCGCAGAGAGGTCAGTGGGCAACACGGGCGAGCTGCTCTCCGCAGACGGAACCCCAAACCTCAGGGCCCTCGTCATCAGGTCAGAGGGCAAGCACTTCTGCGCCGGGGCCGACATCAACATGATGCGCGACGGCGGGGGGAAGACGCCAGAGGAGAACCGGGAGGACTCGGAGAGGCTCGACAGGCTGTTCCACGGTCTCTGGTCCCATCCCTGCTTCACAATCGCATGCGTCCAGGGGGTCGCCCTCGGAGGAGGAGCGGGCCTGGTCGCATGCTCGGACCACGTCATCGCCGAGCCCAATACGAGGATCGCACTGTCCGAGGCAAAGCTCGGGATATCCGCAGCGGTGATCGGCCCCTACGTGCACCGTCGTCTCGGGAGCGCTGGATTCCGGAGGATGGCCATGCTCGCATCCAGGATAGGCTCGGAGGAGGCCCTCAGGATAGGGTTCGTCGACGAGGTCGCTGGAAGCGCCGAGGACATGGAGGGCTCGGTCTCACGGGTCATCTCCGAGGTGATGACCTCCGGGCCCATA
>Ga0209228_1001438_pt1 | contig 11897 bp, 9 predicted proteins | sample METZYME_3_150m_FD_187547 | JGI IMG/M metagenome (GOLD analysis project Ga0209228, IMG submission 187547) | Marine microbial communities from oxygen minimum zone in mesopelagic equatorial Pacific - METZYME_3_150m (SPAdes) (version 2) | ecosystem: Environmental > Aquatic > Marine > Oceanic | place...
CACCCTTCAAAGGATCTAACCAGGGGACCACAAAGTTTAACAAGCGCCGATAGCTTAACGAAATCTGCCAAGCATCCACCCTCTGGGCCACTTCACCTTCGATTCCAGAAAAGGCACCGCTAACAAAAAACGGTTTTTGAATGTTTAGGCCTACTCCTCCAATTTTCATGTTCCACAACACACCACACCCAATTGTTATAACCGTTGCCCGGGAATTTGGTGCGGCCACACCATTCCAATAGGATTCGGTGGTATGTCGCGCGATCAAACTTCCACCTAAGGACCCGTTTATGGCAGGGACCAGTTTTGAAAAAACAGTTAAAGACAGATCATATAATTGAGACGCCCTATACCCATAATTATTATCATTTATAGGTAATTCCGCCATTATTGTACCACCCATAAACACGGGGTTAATCATTTGTTTTTTAAAATACTGCATTTCTAGAACACCCTTATAGACACCCTCACTCATGCTGAAATGACGGTGATCTGTTTTTTCTTCACCGTTTAGAAAAAAAGGGTCAGATGTAAGCGTGTTTTTTGAAGGAATCACCAATCCACTTCCGAAAAACCACCTCTTTCCTGCACCTTGACCATCATTAAAAAGAAGATAGCGGAACATAAGCCGTGTATCACCCATCATCCCGCCTTCGGCGTTTTTAAAATTGGAATCAGTCCCTTCGTCTCGGTGATGAATGGTGGTGGTGTCACCATCCCAGGTCATAATTCGACTTCCTATTGACTGACCAAGGGTAAAATTCCAGTAGTTGGAAAGGCCAATAGTGATGGTGGGTGATAGAATGATGGATGTCAAGGTTCCCTCATGGTCAAAATCTTCACCTGAACCTGGAAGCGCTTCATGCCACCAGTCAATATATTGATTCATATTATCTAGGCCAAACATGACCTGTCCAGCCCAAAGCCCCACACCTCTATCAGAATTGCCGACCGGCAAAGACGGATTACTTCAGAGTGCTCACTGACCTCTTAGAGAAAGAATGAACAAAAGGAAAGGAATAATATATTTCATAGAAGTTTAAATTAAGTCGGTCATATTTATGGTTCCCACGAATAAAACGGAATACAACATTTATTCCCCTAAAAGATTCTCAGCTAAAGAAACAGCCTTTAATCATAACATTTTTCAAACAGTTGATGGACGACATATTGTCCCGATCACATTTTCAGATGAGAGCCTTAATCCAAAATCCTTTTTTGGTTTGAAAAAAATGTATGACCTGGACTCCATACTCATTATTGACAGATTAAAAAAAGTAGCCACAGATGTATGTATTATAGACCATATAAATATGTCCGGGACAAATTTTCTTATTGGTAAAACTCCCCACAAAGAATTACCAACTTTCCCCGATATGGGACATATTTATAATCCAATACCAAACCTGAAACAGGTATTGGTCCATACTGTTGGTCCAGAACGCTTTTCAAGTGATACTGGCAAAGATGAAATTGTATCTGAAGCCACCGGTCTTATTGCGCCTCTGTGGCATTATGTGGGTGTCGCTGTATTTGCCCGCAATTGTTACACAGAATAATACCGGGTGCGAATAAATGAAAAAGGTTCTTTGAAATTTTGTTTCCAACACTGTTCCACTATGGAAGAATAAACCAAACCAGCTAACCACAGGGCCAACGCACTGGGTAAAATCACATTTACAATAATTGAAAACACCGCAATGGCGCACATTAGAGTGAATGGAAATAGTAATAAAACACTTACAAACGGATGTCCCCGCATAAAAGATTGAACCATATTAATTATATCTCTTTTGATCCTGTTTATACAAATTCTATACGAAAACGTGTAGAATGCCTAAAAGGCAGAAAAAACGTTAATCAATCCCAATGTTTGTCAATAATATCCAGCATAATTGGATAGTTTTTATCCATATCCCCCACCATTTCTCTTTGTATTAACAATTCATTCTTCATTGTTTTTATAATATTCGTATACCTAGGGTCTTGATATGAGTTATGGTTTTCCCGGGGGTCTTTGTTCAGGTCGTAAAATTCCCACGCCGGATTTGTTACAGCTTTCATTGCACCCTTCATGCCTAAAGGTTGTCCATAGAAAAAGACCAGTTTAAAATTCTCGTTTCGAAGTCCAAAGTGCCCGGGACGCTCGACCCGATGGAGCCAATACCGGTAATACATGCTTTTTCTCCAGCCGGGAGGCGTATATCCCATTAGGTTGTTTCGGAAACTGGTGCCCTGCATAGTGGTTGGAATTTGTATACCCGCATAATCCGCCATTAGAGCAGAGAAATCTATGTTCAAAATAATGTCATTATTTCTAGTGCCCGCAGGGATTTCCTTGGGGTAGCGAATCACAAAAGGCATGCGTAAAGATTCTTCATAAATAAGTCGTTTATCAAAAAACCCATGTTCACCAAGAAAATATCCCTGATCAGCAGTATAGATAACAACAGTGTTTTCTGTCAAACCAGCTTTATCTAAATAATCAAGAAGTTTTCCGATATTCTCATCGATTACAGCACCACATCGTAAAAAGTCTTTTACAAATTTTTGATATATTTTTTTGCGTGCCTGGACGCTGTCTATGCCTTCTGTGGTAAACGGTAAACCAGGGTATGTGGTCCAGAAATTATCAGGGTCCACAGACGCTTTTAACATTCGCCCACCTAAAACCTCTAGTTTTTGCCCCTTGAAACTTCTGCCCGTTGTCTTAGGGGTAAAATCATATAACGACTCAGGCTCCGGAAGGCTTATGTTTTTATAGATGTGGCTATATTTTTCTGGATAATGAAACGGTTCGTGGGTTGCCTTGAAATGGGTTAGCATTAAGAACGGTTTTTGATGGTCTCTTTCTCTTAGCCATTTTATGGTTAGGTCGGTAATCACATCAGTCGAAAACCCTTCGTATTTTTTTCCACCTCCATATCCATCTTCCCAGGTCTCAGCGTTTTTCAATACAGGATCAAAATATACCCCCTGCCCAGGTAGCACATTATAATAATCAAATCCTACAGGTTGATTAACCAGGTGCCATTTGCCGATAACGGCTGTTTGATATCCACCCTGTTTCAGTAAACTTGCAATGTTTACATGATCCGACGGCAACGGCTCACGAAGCGTATAAACTTGATTCATGTGGCTGTATTGACCCGTAAGAATTGCAGCCCGGCTAGGTGTGCATATAGAGTTTGTGCAAAAAGAATTTTCTAACACACAACCCTCATTTGCCAGGCGTTGAATATTTTCATTTTTAACATGGTCTTTTAATATTCCACCATATAATCCCCAGGCTTGGGATGTGTGATCATCAGACATGATAAAGAGAATATTTGGTCTTTGGTTTTTATTCTGGGTGAAAACAACATCAACAATCAAAAATGCAACAAACACCGTGACCACAGAATTCATATCTGGAAAAAAGGTTCTAAAATATTTTTGTTTCATGATAACGCCATCCGTACCGGACTGTTAACCAAGTTGATGAACAATTTTTACGCCCAGCCTTACATTGTTTAAGGCTAAAGCCTTATTTGCTTCCAAGCTCCTTCCGTTTGTTTTTTTCACAATTTCTTTTAGTAAAAACGGCGTCAACTCCTTACCTTTTATTTTTTTTATACGTGCGTCATTAATGGCACTATCGATTATTAATTCTATTTCATCACCCGGGATTTCATCTTTTTTGGGAATAGGGTTAACAACTAAGGTTGAGGCACCCAGCCCGATGTCCATGTTTTTTCGATAAATATGAGCAGCATCAACGGGGCTTTCTATCCGAAAAAGGTCACAAAGCCCAGAATTGCGCGAATAAAAAGCAGGGAATTCATTTGTCTCAAATCCCAACATGGGAATTCCGAGGGTTTCTAGCATTTCCAAGGTTTTGGAGAGATCAAGAATGGCCTTTGCTCCAGCTGAGATAACGACCATCGGAATTTGTGCGAGAGCAGTCAAATCTTGAGAAATGTCGAAGGAATGTTTGGCGCCCCGGTGTACACCCCCAATACCGCCTGTGGAAAAAACGGAAATTCCAGATTGGTGAGCGATGTGCATGGTGGCAGAAACGGTGGTTCCTCCGCTCCACTTTTTTGCAATAGCAATGCCCAATTCTCGACGAGACACCTTTTTGACGGATGCATTTTTTGCTATGAATTCTATCTGTGTTTTTTCCAGGCCAACACAACACTCACCATTGACAATGGCGATGGTAGCCGAAACAACCCCTTGTTGTTTACAAATCGATTCAGCTTTTAACGCAAATTCAACATTATCTGGGTAGGGCATGCCGTGTGTTATAATTGTCGATTCTAACGCGAGAATAGGGGCTCCTGTTTCAAGCGCTGTTCTCACTTCTTTGGAAAATTGTATTTTCATCAGAGGTTGGTATAATACAATGATTTAACTTTTGGACTTAATTGATGATGCTTATGAAAAAAATTGACCCCAGAAGATACAATCTTTCTCCGCGCCTTAATCTGCAACAAAATAAATTAAATGAACTTTTTATAATTATTGATCGCAAGAGCAGGGTTGTTATGAAAGACGCCCATAGAATTTTAGAAATGGTAAATAGAATTCAATCTATTGAAAAAGACAGATATGTTTCTGTGTTAACATCAGCACCCGTATGCAGTAAAACACGAATCTTCTTGTCAGACAATTCCATCTCTGTAAAAGATCTTTAACTGTGTTCCAGTTCCTTTTTCCTCAAGATAAGGCCATTTCTAAAGAAGTGTTCAAGTTGGCTTACCCCGTTATTGTGAGCAACTTGAGCCGAGTGCTTATGAGCATTTTTGATGTAGCCATGGTTGGAAGACTTGGCACGGAAGCGCTGGCTGCCACCGGAATGGGCGCAATGATGCTGTGGGGAGCGTTGAGCCTGGTTCTGGGAATTAGAACCGCTGTACAAACAGTAGCATCTAGGCGCTTGGGACAAAAGATAGATCTCGAAGCTGGGACAGCCTTCCATAATGGGATGCTCATGGCGACCATCTATGCGTTACCCATGTCGGTGGCGGGGTGGCTTTGGGCAAAAGACATCATTCCGTTTTTTATAGATGATCCCATCGCTACACCATTGGCCGTGGATTATGCATCCATAATTTTTCTTAGCTTACTGTTTTCAGCATATAGTTTTGTTTTTCAGGGGTTTTACACAGGTGTGGAAAAAACAAAATTTCTCATGACCGTCAACATTACCAGCAATGTAATCAATGTGTATTTAAATGCTGGACTCATTTATGGATCTGATGGTGTAAGGTTGTTTTTTACCGAAACTGTTCCATCGCTATCTTTTTTATCCCATCTTTGGCAATGGACATCTTTCCCTGCGCTGGGAGTTAAGGGCGCTGCCATAGCAACCCTCATTGCATCGCTTTGGATGTCAGGTCATTACTGTGCATATCTTTTTTCAAAACAGATTAAAACAAGGTTCGCGGTGTTTTCGTTATCAGTAGACCGGGCGATGATGAATCGTCAACTAAGACTGGCTGCACCTCAAGGGATCCAGGAAATGTTCATTGCGATTGGGTGGTCCATGTTTTATAAAATAGTTGGAATGATAGGGCTGATCGAATTGGCCACCACAGAACTTTTATTTACCATCATGCACGCATCCTTTATGCCAGCGCTGGGAGTGGGACAGGCCTGTTCAACATTGGTCAGTAAGTATATGGGTGAAAAGAAAATTGAAAAATCGGAAACAAGCATTAAAGAGTCAATTCGCCTAGCGGAATATATTATGGGTGTTATGGGGTTGAGCTTTATTCTGTTCCCAAAATATTATTTGTTTATTTTTACGGATGATCCAGAAATTATTCGACTGGGTGTTTTTGGGTTACGAATGATCGGAGCAGTCCAGTTTTTAGATGCTATTGGCTTTGTCCTTTGGTTTGCATTATCCGGAGCTGGTAATACGCTATTCCCCGCTGTGGTAGAATCATGTTTAACCTGGGGCGTCATCGTTTTGGGAAGTTATGTTTTTGGAGTTATACTAAATATGGGGTTCAAAGCACCCTGGATTCTATTTCCTATTTATATGGGTTTGTTTGCTGGAATAATGGTTTGGAAAATTCGTAAGGGAGACTGGAAAAATATTGAAGTGTAAAAAAGCTATTTACTATTATAGACGTTGTGGATAAGCTTTTTTGTTAATGTAAATTTTATGCTCGAATCGATCGTATAAGCTCATACTTTCTATAATGAATCTATATAATGACCCGGACACACAGGAAACTCAAGAGTGGATTGAGTCAATCGAAGATGCCCTGGAAGAACACGGATACGAACGAACACGATATTTATTAGAAACGCTTGTTGATTTTGCAGAATCTAAAGGGGCCAGGCTTCCATTCAACACCAACACACCATTCCTGAACACCATATTGCCAGAGCAACAACCCGACTACCCAGGCGATCGGGAAACCGAAAGAACAATAAAGTCCATAGTTCGTTGGAATGCCATGGCCATGGTAGTAAAAGCAAACAAAGAAGCCCCGGGAATTGGTGGGCATATTTCTACTTTTGCATCGGCGGCGACACTATATGAGGTTGCCTTTAATCATTTTTTAAAGGGACACAACCACCCATCTGGTCAGGACATGGTTTTTTTCCAGGGTCACGCATCCCCCGGGATTTATGCACGAGCCTTTCTCAGTGGGAGATTCAATGATGCACATTTAAATAATTTTCGCCGAGAACTTACAGACAGCGGAGGACTTTCATCATATCCACACCCATATCTTATGCCAGACTTTTGGCAATTTGCTACAGTGTCGATGGGGCTAGGACCAATGATGGCAATTTATCAAGCCCGGTTTATGCGTTATATGATTGACCGAGGGCTTATGGAAAACACTAGAAGAAAAGTTTTTGCTTATCTAGGTGACGGGGAAATGGATGAACCCGAATCAACAGGAGCGCTAACCCTAGCATCAAGGGAACATCTAGATAATCTTATTTTTGTTATTAATTGCAATCTTCAAAGGTTGGATGGCCCAGTTCGAGGTAATTCAAAAATAATTCAAGAACTAGAAGGAGCCTTCCGTGGCGCCGGGTGGAATGTGATCAAGGTTATATGGGGCTCAGACTGGGATGAACTGTTTGAAAGCGACCAAAACAAAGCACTGTTGGAGCGCATTGAAGAAGTTGTGGATGGTGATCTGTTAAAATATGTAGTAGAGGGAGGCGCATATATTAGAGAACATTTTTTTGGAAAATCCCCAGAACTCTTGAAAATGGTAGAACACATCTCAGATGAAAAACTAGAGAAAATGAAGATAGGAGGGCACGACCCCTTAAAAGTCTATGCTGCCTATAATGAAGCAATTAATCACAAAGGGGAACCAACAGTCATACTAGCCCGCACTATAAAAGGATACGGGCTAGGCGAAGCGGGAGAAGGAAGGAATATAACCCACAATCAAAAAAAACTTAATGAGGAAGAATTGTTATACTTTAGAGATCGGTTTAATGTTCCCCTTTCAGATGATGAGGCAACGCAGGCCCCTTTTTATCGATTTTCTGATGAATCAAATGAATATAAATATTTATCTGAGAAAAGAAAAAAGCTTGGAGGGCCGCTTCCGTTTCGCGTTAATAAACCAACTCCCGTATCTGTACCTAAAATTTCAATATTTCAGGAAATGCTTGATGGTACAGGCGAGAGATCAATTTCTACAACAATGTCTTTTGTTCGACTACTTACAATTCTTACCAAAGATAAATCAATAGGAAAACGCATTGTTCCCATTATTCCCGATGAAGCCCGGACTTTTGGCATGGACCCCTTGTTCAGGCAACTGGGAATATATGCCAGTGCTGGCCAATTGTATGATCCTGTAGATTCCGATCAATTCTTATATTATAAAGAAGCCAAGAATGGTCAAATTTTGGAGGAAGGAATCAATGAGGCTGGCTCTATTTCTTCATTCATTGCAGCCGGCACAAGTTACAGCAACCACGGTATCCACATGATTCCGTTCTACATTTATTATTCTATGTTTGGTTTTCAGCGTGTATGGGATTTTATTTGGGCAGCTGGTGATATGCGTGCTCGAGGGTTTTTGTTGGGTGGAACCGCAGGACGCACAACCCTAAATGGTGAGGGACTCCAACATCAAGACGGGCACAGCCATTTGGCAGCGGCAGCAACGCCTAACATTAAAGCATACGATTTGGCGTATGCACATGAGATAGCAACCATTGTTCACCATGGTATGAAAGAAATGGTGCAAGATAATAAAGACGTGATTTATTACCTTACATTAGAGAATGAGAATTACACACATCCACCCATGCCGGATAATGTGGCAGAAGACATAATTAAAGGTCTTTATAAAATTCACTCTACGGAAAACCCAACAATCAGATTGTTTGGCAGTGGTCCCCTTATGAGGGAGGTCTTGGCAGCAGCAGACCTTTTAAAAAAAGATTGGGGCATTGAGCCAGGAATTTGGAATGTCACCAGTTTCAGTGAATTAAGGCGCGATGCAGAAGAGGTTGAGCGATGGAATTTAATCCACCCTGATAAAGAACCAAGGCAATCTCATTTGGAATGCAAGTTAAGCAATAACCGCGTCCCTACGGTAACATCTTCAGATTATGTCAAAATGGTTTCTGAGCAGATCGGACCTTATGTTCCAGGTCCGTATTATGCATTGGGAACGGATGGTTTCGGGCGTAGCGATACTAGGGAAAATCTCCGCCATTTCTTTGAAGTGGATCGATATTATATCATTTTGACAGCTATTAGGGCTCTTGCGTTGGAAGGACAATTAGAGATGTCCAAAGCTGATGAAGTCATGAAGAAATACAATTTAAATCCTGAAAAATCAAGTCCCATCACGGTTTAGGAAAAACAATGGTTAAAGATATAATTCTCCCAGATTTAGGCGAAGGCATCGAAGGAGCAGAAGTCAGCGAAGTATCAGTTGAGACTGGAGACACTGTCAATCCAGAAGACACCATCCTTGTTTTGGAATCGGATAAAGCATCCATGGAAATTCCTGCAGAAGTCAACGGAACGGTTAAGGAGATTTCGGTTGAGCCTGGTGATGAATTAAAAACCGGCCAGCTTATAATGAAAATTGAAATTGTTGATGGGTCAAATAAAAAAGAAGAACCTGACAAAAGAATTACAGAAGAAAACTCCCCAGCGGACACTCCGCAACTACCAATATTGGAAAAAATGGGTTCGACAGACCATGTGTTCGCTTCACCCGGTGTCCGTCGCCTAGCCCGCGAACTGGAAATCAATCTTCAAATTATCAGAGGAACGGGACTAAAAGGACGAATAACAAAAAACGATCTTCATGGCTATATCAAGCTTAAAATGGCTATGTCTGCGGGGTCAATTCTACCATCACAGCCTGTTGTTGATTTTTCTCAATGGGGTGATGTTGAACTACAAAAACTTACTAAAATCAAAAGAATCACTGGTGAGCGCCTACAACAGGCATGGCAATTGATTCCCCACGTAACGCAGTTTGACGAAGCAGATATAACCGACCTAGACGTCCTAAGGAAAAAGATGAAAACGGCGGGAACTAAAAAAGGCATCAAGGTAACCTTTTTGCCGTTTTTGATGAAAGCTGTGTCAATCCTTTTGAAAGAAATGCCTGAGTTCAATAGCTCCTTGGACCACGCTAATCAGAACCTAGTCATAAAGAATTATTATCATTTAGGAATCGCCATCGATACATCTAGTGGGCTTACAGTTCCAGTGGTCCGGGATGTGGATCAAAAATCCATCTATGAACTTTCGGAAGAACTCATGGATTTAAGTATTCGCGCCAGAAATAAAAAACTAAACCCTGATGAACTAAAAGGTGGGACATTTACCATTTCAAGTTTAGGAGGAATCGGCGGCACTGGATTTTCACCCATTGTCAATCCCCCCGAGGTAGGCATCATGGGCGTCTCTCGCAGTGTCTGGAAAAACGCTTACGATAAAGAAGCCGGTGAGTTTGTTGCAAGATATAAAATGCCCTTTTCTTTATCTTATGATCACCGGGTGATTGATGGTGCAGCAGCAGCAACATTTACAGCCCGGTTTTCAGAGATTCTTTTAGACATGTCTAATTTCAAAAACTAATATATGGATGAAGCAAAACACGCTGAAATTGTAGTGATCGGCGCGGGTCCAGGAGGTTACGCCGCAGCCTTTCGCGCTGCAGATCTAGGGAAACAAGTGTTGCTTATAGATCGCGATCCGGAGTTAGGCGGCGTTTGTCTTAATCGCGGCTGTATTCCCTCTAAGGCATTACTTCATATTTCCAAAGTCATGGACGAAACGTCGCATTTAGAAAAAATGGGCGTCACCTATGGAGATCCTGAAATTGATTTAAACGTTGTCCAAACCCACAAAAACAAAATTGTATCCCAGCTGAATAGCGGTATTGCACAACTAGCCAAGGCAAGAAAAGTGGAAACTCTTCAAGGACTTGCTTCATTCGTGTCCAATACAGAACTAAAGGTTAAAACTGGAACGGGTGACATACCCATTACATTTAACCAATGTATTATCGCTGCCGGCTCAACTTCCGCTATGATTCCTGGTATACCTTCGGAGCACCCCTCAGTTCTTACATCCCGCACAGCATTGGACTTGGAAGATGTTCCCGAAAGATTGCTAGTCATCGGTGGTGGTGTCGTTGGATTAGAAATTGGGCAAGTGTATGCTACGTTTGGGTCAAGAGTGTCTGTCGTAGAGTTTTTACCGAACTTGCTTCCCGGAACAGATCCGGATTTGGTTAAACCACTCCAAAGAAAACTAAAAAAACAATTTGAACTCATTTTGGTTTCGTCCAAAGTCACTAACGCTGAACTCAGAGGCGATGAAACATTAACCGTCACAATTAAAAATGATAATGGGACAACTAAAGAAATATTCAATAAAATATTGGTGTCTGTGGGACGAAAACCGAATACAGGATTATTGAATATTGAAGCCACGGACGTTAAAGTAAAGAAGGATGGATTTATCGATGTGGATGTTTATCAACGAACTTCCATAAAAAACATTTTTGCCATAGGCGATATTGTAGGTCAACCTATGTTAGCTCATAAAGCAACCCATGAAGGAAAAGTTGCAGCGGAGGTGGCATCAGGACATCCAGCGGCTTTTGATGTGCGAGCTATTCCATCCGTTGTTTACACAGACCCGGAAATTGCGTGGGCGGGATTAACAGAAATAAACGCAGAAGAAAATAACATATCTTACGAAAAAGGAGAATTTTCCTGGTCAGCCAGCGGGAAAGCCACAGTCATGGGTGCCAATCAAGGCAAAACAAAAATTCTATTTGACCCAGAAACTAAACAGGTGTTGGGTGTAGGCATTGTTGGTTACGGTGCAGGCGACATGATTTCTGAAGGTATGTTAGCCATTGAAATGGGAGCAGACGCAGAAGATATTAGTCTTACGGTGCACCCTCACCCCACACTTGGCGAAACTTTTTCTGCAGCAGCAGACATGTTTACCGGAACGATAACAGATTTGTATATACCGTCTAAAAAAGGAAAGTAAAATGGTCAAAAATATCATTATTACAGCAACAGCGCTCTCTTTGACTTTTGGGCAAGGTCCTCCCACAGGTCAGGCAACTGGTGCAAAAACAGGGCAAAATAAACCCACGGAACCTCCGAAAATGAAACCCATGGAAGAAGTCCTAAAAAACGCAAAAGAGATTCCGGGTCTTATAACGCTATATCAAGACACAACCAGTGGTAAGCTATACATGTTGATAAAAAAAGACCACCTTGATAAAGAATATATTCACTTTATATATGGCGCCAATGGACACAACAACACAGGGATAACAAGAGGTTGGCCATATTATTCAAAAGTAATTAAACTAAAAAAATATTTTACTCGAATAGAGTTCGAGATTCAAAACAATTCTTTT
>Ga0209228_1001446_pt1 | contig 11866 bp, 7 predicted proteins | sample METZYME_3_150m_FD_187547 | JGI IMG/M metagenome (GOLD analysis project Ga0209228, IMG submission 187547) | Marine microbial communities from oxygen minimum zone in mesopelagic equatorial Pacific - METZYME_3_150m (SPAdes) (version 2) | ecosystem: Environmental > Aquatic > Marine > Oceanic | place...
GCCTCACTCCTTTTTCTAGTCCTGTTTTAAATAAATATGTATTTAATACAGTTTTAATGGGTTTCATTTTAAATCTGGATCGCTAATAGCGTTTCAGTCATTTAATCGAATAGGCATCAGCAACATTGTGATCTCTACGTTATTGTTAAGTGGCGTAGGATAAAAAAGACCGGCGCTGATCGGCGTATTAAGTTTTACAACTATTTTATCTGATTTCATATGAGCTAGTATATCTTTTAAATATGCTGCGTTATAACCAACATCAATTGATTCACCATCATAATCTATCTCTATTGTTTCCTGGGCCTTAGATGCTTTTTCAGGGTCTTCAGTTGTGATTGTTGCGGAACCGCTAGCAGCGCGTATAGCAATCTGGTGTGTAGCTTTGTTTGAAAAAATTGACACTCTTTTCACCGCTGAAAGTAAATCAGCACAGTTTGCACTAATTTCTTTTTCATTATCTGTAGGTATAACGCTTTGATAGTCTGGGAAACGCTCATCAATTATGCGGGTATATATTGTATCGGTTCCTATGGTCGCGGTGAAAACGCTGTCGCCCAACAAAAGTTGTATGGGTTCATCGTTTGAAATATATGAAGTAATTGTATTTAAAAATTTTCTGGGAACAATAACTTCACCTTGAAACTCGCCTGCCCTAAAATCGCTGCGCACGTATTTGGCAAGTCGATGGCCGTCAGTTGCAACTGCAGTAAGCCTTTCTTTTTCGAACTTAAAATAAACTCCTGTAAGCGAGGGTTTTAGGTCGTCTTTACTGACGGCAAAACTAACTGTTGATATCATTTCATTCAGAATATTTGCATCTATACCTGCATCGAGACGTTGATTAAACTCGGGGGTTGCTGGAAATTCATCAGCAGGTTTTCCCATTAAATCATAAGATCCAATTTCAGTAATTATTTTAACATTATTATTTTCATTAACGTCTATTGTAATACGAGTATCATCAGGTAATTCAGCTGTTATTTCTGATAATGGTTGAAGGGGTATAGCAGCAGAACCAGATTTTTCAATACTGCTTTCTATAGATGTTATTATAGTTATTTCAAGGTCTGTTGATCTAAGGGTTGTTCCTTCTTCTGTTGCTTCAATTAATACACAGCTTAATATTGGTATTGTTGATCGGGTTGGTGTGGCTTTTGAAAGTTTTTGAAGTGCTCTTTGTAGTTCGGATTTAGAGGTAGAGTTTTTCATTATTTTTTTAGTATATGGATTAAGTATTTAATACTTTTTTTCTTAATTAATAATTGTTTGAACATTACCTAGAACAGGTCCATTTCACAAGGTATTTTTATCTATTTTGTTGACAATAAAAGAAGAAAATAACTTAAAATAATAATATAAATAAATTTCTATTATTAATATATAAAGGAATGATTGTGAATAAGTATTTTTTTCTACCATTTAATTATTTGTTATCATGGTATAATACAGGTTTGATTAAACTACTTCTTCATGTGTATAACATATTATATGATGTTAATTATTTGAAATGTATCTTTAAAAAAAAACTCTAATAAAAATATAAATTATTATTGGATAAGTTGTTGATAAATAGGTGAATATCCTTTTTGGTAAGATTTATTTTTTTATATCTATAAAAAATTTGGAACGTGCCTTATTAACCCAGTCCTGGAAATAAATCATTCTCTTATGGTTAAGAGCTATTTCTTCTATTTCTACCCAGTGCATTTCAAGCGAAGGAGATCCTCCGGGTTTTACCGCTTCAACCCACAATAAATGATATCCATAATCTGATTTAACAGGTCGACTACACTCATTTTTTTCTAATAAACCTAAAACCTCTGCAATTGCTGGAATTGGTGAGTTTGTAGGGGTTATCCAGCCTAAGTCTCCACCAATTTTTTTTGTTTGGTCATCATCAGAAAATTTTGTTACTAACTTTTTAAAAGAAATAATATTTTTAGAACTATCTCGCAATGTCATCGCATAATTGTAAGCACGCGTTTCATCTTCTTCTTTTATCGTTGGAGATATCAAAATATGTCTGACTTTTATTTTTTCACCAGATTTTTCAGTTGTTTCCAAAATATGGAAACCAAACTGTGTTTCTACAGGATTACTTATAGTTTTTAAGTTTTGAGTAAACGCTACCGTTTCAAATTCTTTTACCATTTGATTTCTACGTATATAACCCAACGAACCACCATTATTTTTTGTACCCGTGTCTGTAGAATGCTTTTCAGCTAAATCTGAAAAAGACTCACCGGCAATGATTTTTTCTCGCAAAATTTTTATTTTTTCAAGAGCTTCTAAGCGACTTTTTTTACTAGGTTTTATTCTTACTAGAAGGTGTCTAATTTTCATTTTTACCGGGAAAAGGGGTAGACTATCCTTATAGTCGGTGAAAAAATTAAAAACACCATTTCGGTTTATATTTATGGACATAATTAGTTGTTGCTGATATTGTTCTGTTATAAGCCTGTCGTGCATATCATACCAGTATTCTCTTCGGAAATCGTTCAGCGATTGACCCAACATTGTTTCTGCCAATTCTTCTGTACCAGCCCGCATTATAAATGTTTCTATTTGCTGTTCTAGCGCCCGTTCTACATCCTTTTCATTAACCTCAATTGAGTCTAATTTTGCCATTTCAAGAATAATTTTTTGATCAACAAGCGAACTTAAAACTTCCCCTTGCAGTTTTTCTAGAAGCACCCTGTCCCTTGTTATATCTAAACCTCTTTGTAGTGCAGTCATACCCACAACCTGAGATACATCACTTTTCAAAATAATATTTTCGCCCACTATTGCAGCAATACCGTCTACCGGCATATCTTGGTTTTGCCCATATATATAGAAAGAGCAAAATAGTGCTGCTTTAAAAAAATTATATATCATTTATAATTCTCCAATATTTAGCTCGAACAAATATTCCTGCCTTAAGCTGTCTACAATAGACGCAGACTGTATTGCTGCCTTTCTTTTTTTAATAACCAAATAAATGTTGTCATAAACATCATCTAGGCTGCGATAAGTTCCCCTGGGAAACCTTTTTATTATCTCGACAACTATAAACTTGTTGCCAGTTTTGACAGGACCAACGTAGTTGGTTTTCGAGCCACCAAAAACCGATTTATTTATTGTGGGCAACAATTCTCCTTCTTTAACGCTAATCGCACTGACACCATGTTTTTCAAAAAGTTCATTCCGTTTTTTATTGCCCACACCTCTTTCAAGGATCGCCCTTATTTTATTGGCATCCTTTTTGTCTTCTACGATAAAATTGTAGATCAAGGCCTCGCCCTGCCGGCGCTTAAACGTTTCTTTTTGCTCTAGATAAAAACTTTTTATTTCTTCTATAGAAACATGTACGCGTGACTGCAGAACAAGGTCTAGATATGTTCGCCCGATAAGTTTTTTACGATAATCATCGACTTTATTAGCAATAGTAAAATCTTTATTAAATCCAGCGTCTAGGCCAGCAAGATAAAGCAGCTCAGTGTTGATCCACTGTGTCACGCGGCTTTGTACCTCTGCCGCACGATATTCTGGAACCCGGACCAACATATCGTCTTTTGTGAGAACTGAAGTTCCAACCCTTGCTAAAACCTCACCGCTGTCGTGTTTATTGTTACAGCCAGCGAGAGCCAAGAGACAAACAACGATAGCTATACCCGACGGCTTAAACATCGTTGTAAATTAAGTATTATTGTTATTATAATAGAATATTTCTGCATGTTGTATAAGCATTTTTAAAGGTTCTTCGCTTGCGCCGCAGATAAGTTCCAACCCAAAGAAATCTTTATTTTTTTGTTTAAAAACATATTTTATTCTAGCGCTTTCTAGCACCTTCATTAATTTTTCTATGTCCAACTCATTTGTTGTGTTTGGGGCGCCCCCCGTGAGAGAAAGAACGGCTCGATCTTTTTCAACAAAGATTTTGTTAACCACTGTGTTTGTATATGCTAATCTAAGCGCTGTTATTTTATATAGATTTTTTGCCCCTAACCCAGGTTTACCAAAGCGATCTTTTATTTCTTTTTTTACGATAGCCAGGTCTTTTTTATCTTTAGCATTGGAAAGTCGTTGATAATAAAACAAACGATCCTGTGATAACGGTATATACCCTTCTTGTAATGACGCGTTACCGAAATATTTTATTTTTGGTACGCTGAGCGCAACCGTTTTCCCCTTCGAGCTGTTTAGTTCTTCATTAAACATTTTACAATAAAGATTATAGCCAATCTTTGAAATATGCCCGCTTTGTTCATACCCAAACACATTCCCAGCGCCGCGAATTTCAAGATCTTTCACGGCTATTCTGTAACCAGAACCGAGATCCGTGTTTTCTTGTATTGTTTTCAGCCTTTCTATTGCTTCGTCTGAGAGAGTAACTTCCCTTGGTACAACCAAATAACAAAACCCCTGTCTATCGCCCCGACCAACACGCCCCCTAACCTGGTACAGCTGAGACAACCCATAGGAGTGGGATGAAGCTATGATGATTGTGTTTGCGTTGGGCACATCCAACCCGGCTTCTATAATTGTTGTTGAAAGCAGTATTTGAATATATCCATCGAAAAAAGAAAGGACAGTTTTTTCTAGTTCTTGACTTTTCATACTTCCGTGAGCAGTAGCTATTTTTACGTCAGGGAATAGTTTCTGTATCTTTTTTTTGTAAAAAGGAATTGATTCGATTCTGTTGTTTAAGAAATATACCTGCCCTCCTCGATTGATTTCTTTTTCAATAACTGATTTAATGAATACCCAATTTTGATATATAACTCGCGTTTTTATAGGCACCCGATTAACCGGGGGCGTATTGATTAAGCTTACAGCCTTAAGCCCCAAAAGAGATTGTTGTAGAGTGCGCGGTATCGGGGTGGCTGTAAGCGTTAAAACATCCACAGAATTTTTGATTTTTAATAGTTTGTTTTTGTGTATTACGCCGAACCTGTGTTCGTCATCTATTATTAAAAGACCCAAGTTTCTTTTGTTTATATTTTCTGACAATAGTTTGTGGGTTCCCACCAAAATGTCTACTTGTTTATCTTCGACACGATTAAATATTTCTTTTTGTTTTTTCGTTTTTACAAAACGGGATATCATTTCTATGGTTATGCCGAATCTATTTAATCTGTTTTCGAAAAATATATAGTGTTGGTCTGCAAGAATTGTCGTTGGCACCACTATCATAACAAATACACCTGAAAAAGCCGCCTTTGCAGCGGCCCGGAGCGCAACCTCTGTTTTTCCAAAACCCACATCTCCTATAATTAACCTATCCATTAGCCCGGGCGTTGTCATATCATTATATATGTCATTTATTGCTCCCGCCTGATCTTTTGTTTCAACATATGGAAAACTATCCGCCAGCTCTCTTTCCAGATAGTCCTCCTTTTTATATGGAATTTCTCTTCGTGAAGACCTGTTTTTGTTTATTTGTACCATCTCCTCAATAATTGTGCGAATTCTTTTCTTTGTATTATTTTTATTAGTTGCCCAGGCTTTACTACCAATGTTGTTTATTTTAGGTTTTTGAACGCCAACTAAAGGCACTATCAAGTCTACTCTTTGTGCAGAAATATATACTGTCGCGTTTTCGGCATATTCTAACTTTATGTAATCTTTGTTTTGTTTAGTGACGAGGCCCCTGTAAATGCCAACGCCATAATCTAAATGGGATATATGATCACCCCAGGAATAATTATAATAATCTTGTAAATCGTTGTCTTTTGAACTTCTGTTTGTATTGTATCGCTCAATTCCACTAATTATTCCAATGGCAGGTTTATTTATTATTATATTTCCATTTACATAACCGTCTATATAAACAGTGTTTTTATGTAAAACCGTTCTTTCTTTTTTATCGCCCCCAACAATGAAAAGAGTTGTTATACACGAATCAGTTTTCCCCATATCTTCTTTAATATTTAAACGCCTTGTTTTCAGTGTATATGTTTTGGTGTTGTTTTTTCTTTGATCATAATTTCTAATTACACAAGATTTATTATCTGTTTTTACATATAAAATAATATAACCATTGTTCTGATACATGGTTTTATAAGTTATTGTATTTACTTTACTTAGAGCTGGGTTCAATTCGGGGATATATATCTCTTCTATCTGATCCAAAGACAGTTGAGATGTTGGATTATACATGCGGATACTAGTAATATAATCACCATACAGCTCTATTCTTGCGGGGTTATTTGTGTTTGGTGGAAAGACGTCTATTATCCCACCCCGATGAGCATACTCACCGTAAAATTTTGCCTCTTTGTTTTCGACGTACCCGCGCTTGTTTAATGTGTTTATAAGGTCTTTAATTGCGATGTTCTCTCCCAACCCCACAGAATTAAATCCTCCATCATTTGATAGTTCAGGTAGCGCGACATGTGTTTCGAGATCATGCTCTGTGTATATAACACTTGTGTTTGCATTCGGCTTAGAAAGAAGATGTGAATTAATCTCATTGTTAGGATTATTACTAAACACTTTTGGTATTATATCATCACCTTCATCTGCGGGGATATAGTCAAACAAAAGAGGCTTTACGCCCAAAGATTCGTGATAGAGTCCAAAGGCATCCTCACTTACCACGACAAGCTTGTTCGTTAATGAAATGGCTGCTATAAAATATCCGCGTGGAACCGGACCGGGCAAAATCAGAGAAGCGTTTTTATTATTTTTTATCGCTTCTGAAAAACGCCGCACCTTAACTAAAGAAGAAAGTTCATTTAATAGGGGGTTGTTTACGCTCATGTTTCACGTGAAACACGGTCTTGTCTCGAAACGAAAACAGTTAAAACAGATACGTCAGCCGGCGTCACACCGGAAATTCGCATTGCTTGTCCAAGGGTTTCAGGCTTTATTGAAAACAATTTTTCTTTTGATTCAGCCGATAATCCTTCAATGGAACGGTAATCAATATGTGACCAAAGCTTAACCGCCTCCTTAGATTTTATTTTTTTTATTTGCTTGTCGGTCCTCTTAATATAGCCACTGTATTTTATTAGTGTATCGGCTTCTAACAAAACCTCATCTTTATAGGGCTTAGCAACCAAAGGCGGACTAATGGAAGTATCCATAAAATCTGCAAGCAGCAGCCCAGGCCTTTTCAAAAGGGTTTTTAAAGGTGTCTTTTGAGTTATCGGAGCTTCGCCAGATGCCAATATTTTTTTGTTGACCTGGGTAGGATCAACCGAAACCTTGCTTTCGAAAAGAGCCTTGTCGGTCGCCACTATCTGTTTATTTAAAATAGAAAACTTGGTTTTATCGATTAACCCGCAGCCAAGCGCTTTTACGCCCAGTCGTCTGTTTGCATTGGTATAGCGCAAGACCAAACGATGCTCAGCGCGTGATGTGAACATTCTATATGGTTCCGGGGTACTTTTTGTTATTAGATCATCGATCAAAACACCAGCGTAAGCATTAGGCCTGCCCAACACAAAGGCGCCCTTCCCCCTTAAACATAAAGCGGCATTTGCGCCAGCAATAAGACCCTGTATAGCTGCCTCCTCATAGCCGGATGTGCCATTAATTTGGCCGGCAAGGTAAAGGCCTGGGACAATTTTGGTCTCAAGGGTTTTTTTCAATTGGTACGGGTAAATATAGTCATATTCAATGGCATACCCGGGCCTAACAAACTCTATGTTTTCAAATCCCGGTAAACACTGTAGCGCTCTCCGCTGTACCTCTTCTGGTAAGCTTGTAGAAAATCCATTTAAATATATTTGATCCGACCCAACCCACTCGGGCTCGCAAATTAAACGATGGGTGTTTTTATCTTTAAATCGACTGATTTTATCCTCGATTGATGGACAGTATCTTGGGCCAACACCGCTGATATCTCCGGAATACATAGGAGAACGCATTAAGTTGTCGTTTATTATATCGTGCGCGTTATTGTTTGTTAAAATAGTATAACAGGGTGTGTTTGGTGGATTAAAATGCTTGTGATAATGTGAAAACGGAGCGGGATTATCGTCGCCATATATTTTTTCTAATTTTTTCCAGTCCACGCTATTTCCAAAAAGCCTAGGCGGGGTGCCGGTTTTTAGTCGACCATGTTTCATACCAAGACTTTCTAGCGATTCGGTTATTCCAACGGACCTAGACTCGCCCATGCGGCCCGCCGGGATTTTTATATTTCCGATATGAATTAACCCGTTTAGGAAGGTGCCGTTTGTTAACACCACAGCTTCGCCGCTTATGATGGAATTGTCAATGGTTTTTACTCCTGATATTTTACCTTTTGTTATAACCGTAGACACAACTTCCGCCTCAATAAGATCTATAAGGGGATCCTTAAGTATTCGCTTATTTACATATTTCTCATATTTACGCTTATCCACCTGGGCTCGAGGCGACCAAACGGCGCGACCTTTAGACTTGTTTAACATTTTAAACTGGATACCTGAAAAGTCTGCAGCCACACCCATTACACCCCCAAGAGCGTCGATCTCTCTAACTATTTGACCTTTGGCCAATCCACCAATTGAAGGATTACACGACATTCGGGCAATTGAGTTTCCGGTTAAGGTAACCAGCGCAACTCTTGATCCACACCTTGCCGCAGCAAGGGACGCCTCAACGCCGGCATGACCAGCACCCACAACTATAACTTGATATTTAGTTTTGTGTTTCACGTGAAACTATTTTCCTACACAAAAAGAGTTAAACATGTTGTCTAGTATTTCGTCAGTTGTTTTTATCCCCAACAATTCTTCGATGCCACGCAATGCGCTTTGTAACTCGTAACTAATGAGCTCGAGCTGTATGGGCTTTTGGTTAATCATACTTTTTACTTTTAACATGGCAGTGTTAGATTTTATAATGGCATTATATTGTCTTGGGGTTGTAATCCCAAAACTTTCGCTGTCGTTATTTTTCAGATCAAGCACCAATAGGATGTGTTTTTTTAATTCTTCCAGCCCCAGTCCATTAAGGGCAGATGTAAACAAGGCGCCCTTAAATTTTTCGCGATATTTATTTAATAAACCCTTTTTTATCAGATCAATTTTGTTAAAGATAAAAACACACCCGGTTTTCTTAAGTAATATATTATCAGCATCTTCTGAAGACATATTAACGCGCGTTATATCCTGTACCATATATGTAATATCGGCCTTTTTCATGTGCTCTTTCGCTCGGCGAATACCTTCGCTTTCGACGCTATCAACGGGCACCCGCACCCCCGCCGTGTCTACAACAGTTATAGGAACACCTTCTATAATCACCATAGCTTCTAAAAGGTCTCTAGTTGTGCCCGGCGCCTGGTTTACTATTGCGCGATCATATCCAGCGAGGGAATTAAAAAGTGTTGATTTACCAGAATTTGTAGGTCCCGCCAGAACTACAATGGCACCAGAGGTCATGATGCGACATGTATTGTATGTTTTCATCAAATTTTCCAGAATTTTCTGTGTTTTTGCGGTTTTATCGATTATATATGAAACATCAACATGCGTTAGGTCTTCTTCCGAAACGTCCAATAAGTGCTCTGAGTAGCTCAAAATATCAACCAGCTCTTCACGCATAACGCCAATTTCTTTACTAAGGGACCCACGCAGGCCGTTAAGGGCAATGTTGACACCACGATGTGACGAAGCAGAAACCATGTTTGCGACAGATTCGGCCTGCATTAAATCAATTTTACCGTTAATAAATGCCCTTTTTGTAAATTCGCCCGGGCCAGCGGGGCTTGCCCCGTAATTAATACAAAGATCAATAATATATTTCATTATATATGGACTTCCATGACAGGAAATTTCCAAAACATCTTCACCGGTGTATGACTTAGGTTTTTTATATAAAGTAACAACCACATCGTCAAACGGGTTGTTGTTTTCATCTAAAATTGACCTTTTATAAACTTTGCGGGGCTTAATGGTGCGTAGCTTATTTTTAGACATGCCCGACAGGCGCCCAAGAATTTTCACAGCACTTGGGCCGGTTACACGGACAACGCCAATACCCCCATAGCCGTATGGAGTTGATTGGGCGACCACTGTATCGCCATTAGCCACCTTTTTTCTTGTAAAGGCCTCCTGGGGTTGGGCTTGGTGTAAGATATTTCTGTTGTAGTATGGTTAAAACATTAAACAGGGTGTAGTACAAAACCAATCCTGAAGGAAATTGATTAAAAATTAAAACGAAAAAGCCATTCATAAAGTACATCATAAATTTTTGTTGCCCACCAGACTGGGGGGTTGGGGTTAGCTTCATCTGGATAAACATAGTGATACCCATTAGTAAAGGCAGTATGGCCACCTGGCTACCATAAAGAGGTATATTTATTCCCAAATCAAAGACAGCGTCTGGCCTAGATAGATCATTAATCCAGAGCATAAAAGGGGCGCCCCGGAGTTCAATGGAAGAGCGGAAAACCGTAAACAAGGCGAACAGTAGGGGCATTTGCAATAATATGGGCACACAGCCACTAAGCGGGTTAACGCCGTGCTCCTTAAATAATGCCATCTGAGCCTGGGCAAATTTTCGCTGGTCATTTTTGTGTTTTTCACGGAGATCGTTAAGCATTGGTTGAATGGCTTGCATCTTTTTTGTTGATACATAGCTCTTGTTGGTCAAGGGATAAACCAATATTTTAATAAAAACAGAAAAGATAAGAAGGACAAAACCATAGTTGGGTATATAGTTGTGTAAAAACAACAAAAACCAGTGGACGGCCTTGGATATTGGCCTTATAAAGGCCCACCCAAAATTCATTGTTTGATCGAGATTATTCCCAAGTTGTTTGATACGCCCATATTCAAGAGGACCCACGTAAAGAGTATAAAAGAAGGGACGATCAACATTAAAAAAGACACCGATATCATACTGCCTATTACCATTTTCCTCTATTGCGAGGACCTCAGAGCCAGGAGCCTGTTTTTTCGGCACCAGAGCTGTTATGAAATACTTTGTTCTTATAGCAACCCAATCGGTCGGATAATCCATTCGCTCTAATCTTGCATCGGCAGGATCCTTTGGTTTAGGAGAATATGTTTCGTCCCCTTGAAACACCATAGCCTGATAGTAGGTTTGTTCATCTTTTTTATTTGGCTCCGTTAACGGCAACCCACCAGACCAGTGCACAGTTGAAACGCCCTGAGAAACCCACGGCTGGATGGCCGATAGGTCCACGCTCACATCAACTATATATTTGTCTGGATAAAAAGTAAGGGCCTTGCTTATTTGTTTATCATCAATCGTTTTTTTAAAGGTGACAGTAGTTTCATTGTCGTAGACATTAATATCGTAATCATTATTTGAAATCCAGCCACCAACCAAAGAAACGTCATCTCCGTCAATTGACCGAAAACCCACCATTAGATTGTTTATATTATTATTATCTATTAGCTCAACGCTTTCTGAATCATTAAGAGCATAATTATGAAGCACAAAGGACGCGATAGAGCCTCCGTTGATAGAGCTAATATTAGCAGTGTATAAATTTGTGATTACAGTGAATACCGTCGCGTCCTCTCCGGGCTTATCATAGGATGGAGGGGGCGTTGTTTTATCAACAGGAGGCGTCACCACTTTAATCCGCTTTTCGTTGTCTACAATAAGGGTGTCGGTGGGCGGAGAAGGGGGGTAAACAAGCTTATAATATTCTGGCATCATAAAAATGATTACCGCAATTAATAGAAATGCCAGCAGCGAATTTCTATCCATTAAGAGACATACTGTTGTTTAGGTTGCAGCGTTTATGTATTATGCCGACAGGGTCTTCCTGCCGCGCCGTCGTCGCGCGTTCAAAATACGTCTCCCGCCAACACTTTTTTTGCGTGCCCGGAATCCATGCTTGTTTTTTCTTTTACGGTTGCTGGGCTGATAGGTGCGTTTCATTTTTGTCCCATAATTAAGCCGCCGAAAA
>Ga0209228_1001447_pt1 | contig 11864 bp, 18 predicted proteins | sample METZYME_3_150m_FD_187547 | JGI IMG/M metagenome (GOLD analysis project Ga0209228, IMG submission 187547) | Marine microbial communities from oxygen minimum zone in mesopelagic equatorial Pacific - METZYME_3_150m (SPAdes) (version 2) | ecosystem: Environmental > Aquatic > Marine > Oceanic...
TCTTGTGACCACAAACCTTTGCTCATGTAGTTTACGCTGCGGACGAGCTTTGATAGCCCCGCCACTTTACCTTGAGGCACGTAACCTATATGAGCTTTTCCTACAAACGGAGCTATATGATGAGCACAGAGCGAAACGAATGGGATATCTTGGACGATTACCATTTCGTTGTTGTCCGAAGGGAACATCGTGAAGTTAAATTCTTCCGCATGCGCAAGTTCTTTAAGCATCTTAACGAATCGCTCTGGAGTTTTATCAACATCGTCGCGTCCGTTCCAAAACGGTTCGAAGATAGAACTTAAAAGTTCTTCTGCCATAACCTCCAATCGACGGTCTACGAATCTTTCATCCATCAAACACCCCTTTCATCTGCGGGCCATATGTATTTATGAACTTGTACGTTAAGCTTCCAAGGCAGTCTTTCTTCTAGAAGCCAGTCGACTAACTCTTTTTCGGGTAATTCATCCCAGGCGGAACCTACCCATATCTGAGCACCCCTCCACCTATCATCGGTAGTAAGACGAGCCCAGACTTGCTTAGCTTCATCGAAATCATTTTTGTCTTTACAAACAAACTTTATGCCGTCAATGGGAGATAAATTAAGCGCATTCATGAGGCGAGTATCTAAATTAGTATCTGCTTCGCCGGAACCTTCCAGCTTCCAATCCATCATCTTCACAATGGTGCTAGACCAGTCTGGAAATAAATAGGAACCGTTTGTAAAGACTTCGAGGTTAAATCCACTCTCTTCAAGGCCTTTACATAACTCCTTTAGCTTATCCTTAGGCTGCATAAATGGTTCTCCACCAGTAAGGCAAATATTCGAGATACCATACTGATGAGCAGAAATAATTACTTCTTCCAATAAAGAATTAACAGAATATTTTATCGACTCGACTCTCCAAATTTTTGGGTTAATCGCGTGCTCAGTGTCGCAAGGCCATCCCGGGCACCGCATATTACAACCAGCAAAGCGTAAGAATAGAGTTGGAGTTCCTGCAAAGTGACCTTCGCCTTGAATACTGCCATAAATTTCCGAAACCCTAAGCTGAGGCATAGTCCGCCCCTTCTTGCCAGACTGCAGCATTCTTCTCGTTTTCCCAACATTCAACCCTAACTACTCGGAGAGTAGGATCGCCACCCTCTTCATCAATATACTCTGCTGTCCAAGCTTCCACTTCGTCTTTGACCCAGAGGGCCATACCTTCCATGGTGGGATCCATCTCTCTAGCCTCCCATATCCTACCATCTAAGGCGGGAGATAAGAACAATTCTTTGAAAGGATCGTCTTCCGATACAAGAACAGTGTGATCGAATTGATGTTCGAATATTTCTTTGAGACCTTTTAAGGCTCCAAAGTCAACAACCCACCCACGTTGGTCTCGGTCCCCTTGCCAGGTAATCTCTATCCAACGATCGTACCCGTGAAGATACTGACAGTGACCATCATCTTTCCACTGCCTGTGACAGCAAGGATAGCCCCCGAGGCGTTTAATTATTTGCATTGGCAATGACTTCTTTCCAGTATTGGTCGTCTTCGTACCGAGTGGTGTCAATCGACGAGTATCCCGCAAGATCAATTGCTTCTAACCTTTCTACACAAGTGGAGCATCTTCCACAGTGATGTTCGCCTCCTTTGTAGCAAGACCAAGTCATATCGAACTCAAGTCCTAAGTCTACTGCTCTGGCGGCGATATCGGATTTCTCTACATACAGCCAAGGACAATCGATATAGAATGTGTTTTTAATAAAGCCCTCGTTGGCTACTTTAGCTAGTGCTTCTAGATGGGCAATAAATTCCGGTCTACAATCTGGGTAAACGGGATGATCTCCCGCGTGTACTCCTAGCCGGAGAACTACTGCACCATAGGCTACTACGGCTCCTATAGCTATGTTTGCCATAATAGCATTACGATTAGGAACCACTGTGGACTTCATCGTGTCTTCTGCGTAATGCCCTTCTGGGACATCTACGTCATCCGTAAGGGCGCTACCTGGTAACAACTGATTGATGGAAGTAATGTCAATTTCTTTCCAATCAATACCATATTCGATACACAAATTCGCAGCGTAATTTAGCTCTTTCTTATGCCTTTGTCCGTAGCAGAACGATAGGGCTAGAATTCTATCTGCCCCATATCTTTCGACAGAATCGGCAAGCATAGTTGCCGAATCTAATCCTCCACTATAAACACAGACACAGTCGTATTCATTCATGACTAGCCTTTCTCAACTGGGTAGAGGCGTTCTCCCCTACCTGCTCTTATCCTCTTAACGAGGCCGCGTTGCTCTAGCGTACCAAATACTAGTTCAACGTCTCTTGAAGTCAAACGATAACGCTGCATTAGCTGCGAACGTTTAACTCCCGGAGATCTTACAATTGCATCCTTAACCTTCTCAATAGTTCTTTCTTGAGTCGTCTTGCCTAGGTTATGGATGACTTCCACAGTGTATTTATGCCACTGTTCGATGTAGGAAAATGCTTTAATAACGTCCTTTTCTTCTACAATAATCTTGGTAGCTAGTCGTCTACTAGCGGCTAATAAGACTGCAATCTTTAGACCACTCTTTGCTAGGCGATCATAGGTAGGAGTCGTAATATCCTTTTGTGTGGACTGTAAGGCTAGTTCTACCAGCTTAGCTTCAAACTTGTTGTAACGAACCCAAGCATCTTCTGTTAAGGCTGCTTCCCAAGAAGTAGGAATATGCATTTCGTTACCAACTGTTTGCACGTCTTTTGGAGAATAATGATTCTTTATTTGCCTAGCGCGCCTTACAAGTTCATCTCTTTTGTCCAATGAGGCCTCAGATGGGGGTCCTAGTGGTTTTAAGCGACTCGCATCGCTTTCCGCACAAATTAGAAGCATTCGTGGTAGGAATCCAGACCCCACGTGATCGTAAGATAACAAACTTTGAATACGTTCTTTAATGCCTCCTGCAAAGAGAATCAATATGGGATCTCGAACGTCTATTGTTTCTTTTCTTAGAACTCTCTTCTGGCTTCTTCCGTCGTAGAGTTTAGTAAGTGTCTCTAGCATGCCGGCGTAGTAGTCGCGCTTAGTCATCATTTCTAGAAGACCAGAGAACTCATCTCGTAAGAAGATAGAAGGTTTTCTAGGTCTCATCGACATAGAAGTCAACAGACCCTCTATAGACCCATCTGTTGCTAATATGGCATCGGAATCGATTTCTTGTAGAAAGTCAATCGCCATATCCATAGCGGTTGATTTTCTAGTTAAAGTAGTGTCGGCCAGAATCATAAACCACAGGTTGGGATACATGTTTCCGTAACTTGTCGGTAAAACAACGAGACCAGATAATAAGGTACTTAAAATAACGAAGGCTCCGGCTTGGTGGTATTGCCAAGCTGCGTCTCCTTGTTGCCTTGCCCATTGAATGTATTCTTCTACGAAATCTACTTCTAATTTGGTTTCTGCTCGTTCTTGGTCTGTAAGTAAGTCGCCCTGGGCGGGTACCTCTTCTGGCTCATCATTATCTGAAGGTTCGTAAGGTGCCCTACCCTCCTCATTAAAGGAGGCGTAAGCCCTAGCTACATCTTTCCATAGCATTTGAGGGTTACGCTTGTCACGTTTATATTTATTACAAGCAGCTTCAGAAACAATTACATATACCTCTGCCGGCCCATAGTCTTCTTCAAAGAGTAATAGTTGTAACTGCCAAAGAGCTTTAGACCAATCCGTATGAGGTTCTTCTTCAAATAAAGTCCACACTCGGGGGTTGATTGTCATCCTATGGAACTCTAAAAGATCTGTAGCCGATTCTTTAGGTAGATGTTCTGGAAAAGGAATCTGCTGCTTTTCTGCATACTCTACTTCAGGATACTTATCAAATTCTTTCGGCTTATATTTACGTTCCGGGCGAGCTAGTTCTACTTCTACTTCCCTCAGGCCCACAGTCCCCGCGTATTTGTGGTTTACCGTAAGTGGAACGCGCAGTAATTGCGTGAGATCCCATCCCGATTTATCCATGCCCTCCGCTTCGTGGAAGTAAGCTATCCTCCTGCTTATATCTTCAGCGTCCGTGGCATGGATGGGCTCTGTGAATCGCCATAGGGCTTGGTATCTGTCCTTAGAGGTTTCAAATACAATCGTAGGTTCTATAAGCATCTTGTTATAGTGGCAATCATCGAGATCGCCCCAAGCAGCAGTAACTAGTTGAGCGTACTCTTTCTTACGGCGCGGATGGGAAAATAACTGAGGGCAGAACCATACGTCGCACGTAACTTTAAGTCTCTGGGTGTGTTCTAAAGCGTCGTCGAGTTCCTCGGGATACCGAAAGAATTTCTCACTGAATACTCCTGATCGAGCATTCCTGGTAGCTATACAGAAATAGCCTTCTTCATCTTCGAAAAGAAACTCGTAGATCGCTCGTCGCTTTGGGTCCATTCAAAGGGGAGCTTTCTAATAAACATGGACCCCCCAAGCGAGAGGGCACGAATCAGGAAGAAAGAAGGAAAAACCTGATGCGATACTTGAGGGGCCCATGCGATCATTGGTTAGTGATTACGGAAGTAGTTGCGCTTGTTGTGATGCTTGGTACTTGCCGGCATCATAAGCTCCGAAACGCTTAATCTCTGCACGAGCTTCGCCGTTGAAATCTCGATGTCCAACTGTAATAATACAGTCGCTAGTGACAATTGCATCGATTTCAAAGTCGAGGCTTGCAGATGTTTCGAAACCCACTGCGGAGAGTAAGTTCTTAAGCGAGAACAAGGCGTGAGGCAAAAGTGAAGTATTAGTCCACACCTTGCGACCCTCTTGTGGCCCTTCCTGAACGGTGAACTCCCAATTTATATATTGGGCACCTGGGTTGTTTGCGTTGGGACCAGATTCTTTCATCTCGCCCCCTGTTACTTTGGCATGATATTTCCCTGCGGGAATTAAGTCAAAGTCGGAGCTCGATGTCTCCGAAAAGTTTACTGTTACCATAGTTAGTTTCCTGTTACTATTTGGTGGATTGTTTTCATGTCGGGTTCTTCAAGTACGGGTGGCAATGAATCAGAGCGATCCTTTGCGACGCAGCTATCAGTACTCGACGTAAGCATCAGTCGCCGCACGTCTCCATCGACAATTCTAATATACATGAAGCATACGATGTCGAGGAAGCCTGCTACTTCCGATGCTAGTTTTCCGCTAAGATAAGGACGATTAAGGACTGCTCCTGTCTTCTGATCTTTATCTTGGGCGGCTAATGCCGTGAATATAGTATTCACGGGGAGATCCCTGAAAGCTCGAACAAACCTTCTGATTTGTTCTGCATTCTTTCCCCATTCCCTTATGCCGGGAACGTCTGGATCTCGATCTGGGTCAGCATTTACAAGGTCTCTCATAATGTTGTACATGCTAAACTTCTGAATTTCCGTTAAAGAATCAATTACAATGGTCTTGTACTTTGGTTCTGCGGAAGCGATATCGTTATAAATAGCGGTCATGTCTTGCCAGCTGGAAACTCTAACTACATCGACGTTAGGATATTTATTCCTGAGAGACATTGTGCCCCCCTCAACGTCAATGAATAGCACGGGTGACATGATATCTATCTCAGAAGCGGAACCCGCTAAGACGGTTTTTCCTACTCCTGGGTCACCATATACTAACATGTTTAAGCTCTGCGGCCTGTTACTAACTGGTTCTACCTTTAAGCCACCTAATGTATTGGCGGTTAGCACTTCTTCTTCTTTGGTCAATTTAACTCCTTCCAACTATTATAATATAGGACAAATGGGGTTATCAAGTATTTAATATTTTTCCTTTGAGTAGCGACCAGACTTTTCTAAAATCCAGTCTGGATCTCCACCGTCCATCTTTGCTAAACAAGGTGCAAAGAAAGAACAGCCATTACAGTTAAACCTAGAAGGGTTAGGATAGATCCTCACTTCGGATTCTAACATATCTAACGCCTCTAATCGTATCAACTCTTCCACATTGGCAAGCTCAGCGTCGCTACGGTATAGGACGGTTCGACGGAAATAATGCTTCGCGGCATCGAGATGGTTAATGTACTCCGTGTAAGGGTCCTCACTTAAATCAAGCTGTCTAAGTTTCCAGCGGAACATAACACCAGAGGTACTTTGTGATTTGTTTCGGCTTAAGGTTCCGTCTTTATTTACGGCAGGTTCTTTAGGTACTGACTTGCGTAGTTCGTTCATTATGACCCCTTTGATAGGGATGCCTAGTTGTTTCTTTATTGCCCAACAATATGAACTAACCTGCATGTCTAAGTCGAGATAGGACGTATCAGTAAATTGAGCCGCAGTCTTGTGATCGACGATCCAATAGCCTTCCTCGTTCTCAATAATTAGATCTATTCGACCTTGATAAACTGCATCTATGCCTGGTATGTCTACTTCGAACTCTATTTCACTTTTCACAGGTGTAAAGCCTTCGCCGTGAAATTCCCAATGCATAAAGTAATGTTGGAGCATCCCTATACCAAGTTCTTCTCTCTCTTCGAAGTCTTGTTCAATCTCTACCGCTAGGTCGGGTTGAGATAATAGAATACGCGCACGTTGGTTAGCACACGAGTCCTTAAAGATTCTAAGCGCTAACTCCTCCTTTACGGTCTTAGCATAGGTAGAACGATCGGGGTCATAATAATGTTCGAGAGCCTCATGTATGGCTATACCGAAATCTAAAGCTTTAATGCCGGGCGTGTAACGATATCCTTGACGCATGGGGGATTCGAAATCCCACAGTTGCCTGCATCGCTTGAATCTGCCTCTATCGGAGGTTCGAATAATAGATTTATCTTCCATTTATTTGTCCAGTAGTTGTCGAATCCATTGCCACTTCTGATCGAGCCTTTGCATTCTACCTAAATCAACAGTATCCTGACCTATTAAGTCTACGACTTGAACGGCATTTTCTTGTCCTATTCGGTGCAGCCTATCCTCAGCCTGTAAGTTCATTGCAGGAGACCAACTGCGGTCTAAAAATATAACTCTGCTGGCAGCGGTTAAAGTAATACCAACTCCCCCAGCGCCAATAGAACACAATAGTACGTCGGTATCACCTTCTTGGAATCTTTCTATTACTTCTCCTCGATTTGACGTACCTCCGTGGAGGGTATCAATTTTAAGGCCTTGAAGTTCTTGTTCCACAAGGTTGATCATCTTTACGTACTGCGTAAATACTACAGTCTTCTCGCCGGGTTGTAATAGTTCTTTAAGTACATCTAGCTTGGCCGAAGGAGTAGTTAAGACAAACTCTTCCCCATCTTCTAGTTCGCCGTAAGCTAATGCTAATTGCTGTAATCGTACTAACTTAGAGATAACTACTGGCGCAACTAATGGCTGGCCTTCGTTCTCTCCTATCCAAGCGATCATATCTTTTCGCATTTGATCGTAAGCTCTTCGCTGTTTACCAGTCAGAGGTACTTCAATGGGTGTGTAATACTTCTCAGGGAGGTCCTTTAAGACTTCCTTCTTAGTACGCCTTGTGAGGAGAGGTCTAGTAATAGCCCTAAGCTCCTCCATATTCTTCGTACCCTTAATAATGTGGTAACCACCTGGGTGACCTATTTCGAATTCAATGTAGGAATTATAGAAACGCCAGTAGCTTCTGTATTCTTTCGGAAACATCCAATTCAAAATAGACCACAACTCGTCTGGTCTATTAACAATAGGGGTTCCGCTAAGACCTAATTTATACTTGGCCTTTATCTTCTTTAGAGCAACCGTTTGACGAGCTTTTCGATTCTTAGCCTTGTGGACTTCATCGGCAATTATATGCCACCATCCTACGCCGGCTAGTTCGGGCATTAAGCGAAGTGATTCCCAGTGACAAATGAAGACACTTGCCCTGTACTCCTTTAATTGCTCGAGGAAGCGATCCCTTTTCTTGGGGTCGATAGCACAAATTTTGAGGTTGGTTAATTCTTCGAAGTGCTTCTTCCAACTAGAGATAGTGGATAAAGGAGCTATAACCAATGTAGGGGAATCTATGTAATCTTCGGCCTGTCTTCTTTGGACATCTATGGCAATGGCTTCGTAAGTTTTACCAGTACCCATCTCGTTGGCAATTAAATGGTGATTCTCTTTACTGGTTAGAACTCTTTCTACATCTTCTTGTTGGAAGGGAAAAAGTTCTCCTAAGAAAGTTGCTTCGTTCGGATCAGATTTGAACATTGTTTGCACCACGTCAATTGAGTCCATAGATTCCCCTTTCTTTCGTAGCTAAATCTAGTCTTTGGCCAAGGAATAAAGCGACTGCAGTTCTTACACCAAGCCCTCTTATTCTTTACCTCATGCCTTACGTCGATCTTCTTTCGAATGTGTAAGCGCCTCATCGGCGTCTCTGACATTTATTATCTTCCTTCCACACTGGCAAAGATGTGTTTCGACTTTCTTTGTTCGAATGTAGTAATAGACCAGCTGTGGGGCTAAGCCCTTATATTTAGCATAGTCTCGTATAGGTAGAACCTCGGCGCCCTCAAATTCGAAGACACCGAGATCCTCGTCAAATAAATCCATACCTATATTATATATTAGGAAGCTAGAACTTTAATAGGGCTAGTTCTAGACAACTTCAACCCATTCCATGGTGACTCTTAAGAGATTGTCGTAGTCACCAGACATGGCTTCTTTTCTATACTCGTCAACGTCGTCCGGTGTGTAGCCGTTTTGCCTAAGAGCTTTTACTACAGCTCCCATTATGGCAAAGGCATTACCGTCTTGACCGTATAGTTGTACTTCTATATTTGTTTTAGGCATTTAACCACGCCTCCACGTAGATATATCCTTTGGTTCCTGGATCTGATCGCCACATGTGATAGTTCACAGTGCGGCCATCGATTAATGCTCCTTCTGCTTGTAATACTCCATTAGCTTCGTGACCGTGAGTTTCGTTAAAAGCCTTCACAAAGGTAGGTAAAGGCTTCCATATGGGGATGACGTTCATTATTTTGGCTAGAACGTCTCGCTCTCTGGTATCATCATAGGCCATTCCTTGCCTATCCGGTACAATATCGCCCCAAGTTTCCATATCGATCCATCGAGCGGAATATACGGCTGTAGCTCCCTCAGGTGCGTAGCCGCGATTAGCGAAACGATTATCCGTTTCGTACGTTGTTTTCATGTCCAATCCATTCTTTGTTGTCGGTTATTGCCTTCACTACACATTCTTCGAATGCAATAAGTGTCGGGCAGTTGGCTACACTAGCACGAGGCGTATCTATATAACGTCTCATGACAGCATACAATTGGTTTTCGATTGCTTCATCCGAATCAAGCAACATTGTTTCTTGTCGCATGTCTTCGAGTTTTTCATCGATGACGTTATCGATTTTGGTCCAAAATAGTTCCTCGTCGACGTCTATTGTTCCTGTTATTTCCACTAGTTGCTCCTTCTCTTAGTGGTATTTCGTTGTTACCCATCACCTGCATAATCCAACCATGCTTTACGTCTCGGCAACGTTGGTTTCTGCAGGTCCAGGTGTATACGATTGAACCCCTTTCTCGGGGTTCTTTCGCAGTTAGTTCCCCGGGAAAATTACACGAGGGACATCTTCGGGCTTCCTCCAAACGACTAGTCACCAGGAGGGGCCACCAAAGCTTCGACTTTATCTTCAAGATCACCTACACGGTTGCTAAGATCTCGAAGCATTTGATCCGTCTGAGCGGATTTGCTTCCTCTATAAGCTCCGGGAATCGCACAGGCTCTGTCGAATAATTCCATTGTAGGCTCTTGAACTAGCAACCATTTAGAAGGGGCACTTCCCCCTCCTCTTCTTAATTGACGTAGACAGTCCATAGCCTGCAACATCCTCATTACTTGCGTGTAATAAGGGATAGAAAGGTTGTGCTCTTCAAATAAATGCGTTGCAAAACCTGTCCAAACTTTACCTACACCGGATTCACTATCTTCAGCCGTACTTTTCATAGCCGTATAGATAGTCGTTACGTGTTCGAATAAGGCCGGAGGTACCGTATCATCGGACATACCTTAACTCCTTTAATAGTGCTCGTGCGAGCATCTCATTATGGAAAATTGATCCTGTTACTTTCAAAAGGTCTTCTGTTGTTTTTATGAACATGTCGTCATTTTCTGCTGTTTCGAGCATATAGGCCTTTTCTTCTAACCAATGATCAACCAAGTCGCCTATAAAATCTTTTTCTTCACGAGTCAGTCTATGAAATGTGGCATCCCATGATTTCCAACGCATTCTACTCCTCAAATCTTTGATACTATTATATAGAGGATCATCAGGGAATATCAAGGATGATCCTGAGAACTAAATAAAGGACAGAAGCCCCCCGACACCCTGGAAGGTGGGTATCGGAGGGCTCTGCCGTTATTCTCCCCCTTTTGGGAGATCAGACAGCTGGAAGTGGGTTAATCGAAGATGCCTCTTTGTCGGCTTTACGCCCCTTGAGGTCTTTGAACCAGGCTATTGCCTTTGCTTCGTCGACGATCACTCTACCATCTGAATGCTTCTTGTGAGGAAATTCTTTACCTGACTTTACGTAGCCGTAGATACGCTGAGGCCTAATTTCAACACCTTCAAGCTCCGAAAGAACTTTAGCTAAACCTGTTGGAGTTAACCAACCTTTAGGTAAAGGGTCTTTCTTGTCGTTGGTTGTATTTTGTTCGTTTATTTTCTTAGTTGCGGTAGTCATTTTTCTCCTTCTGTTCTACCGATTTAATAGAGCACTGAGAGTAAATCCCAATGGTATAAAGCCCACAAACCATATGATGGGTATGAGGGGTGGAAATACTAGCGCGATAACCATAAATGGCATTGAGGCTAGTGCTAACGCTGAGCTAGGAAAGAGGAGGATGATTAGAAGGAAAGTCTTCCACCCTGCCCTGGGAGTAGGTGGCTCTTCTTTATTGAGAGCTCCGTAACGTTCCCATGGAGGAAGACTGTCGATGTAGTCATCGATCTCCTCTTCGCCTAGCCCTAGCTCTTCAGGAGTGGGTGGCAATCCCACTCTACGATCTCCTCTTCGACTTCTTGGTCTTCAAATCCCACAGGGACTTTCTTAATTACCGTCTCTGTGCCTACTACTCTTCTTTCGCAAACTGTTTCTCTAGTAGTCCACGCTTCTAGCTTTATACCGTGGAAGTCTAGGTAGAGGCTGAAGTAGCTACTGCTGTAGTCCTTCTTTACCTCAATAAATCGATCGCTTGCTGCGGCCTTTGCTATTTCTATTAACACCGCTTTTGGATCGTCATGACTCCACTTGCCTAAGTGGATTTGTTGGGTACTGAAGTCGATCTTCTCAAACAACTCCTCGTTGTCGTCTACGAAGTCGGCTAAACGACGCAATGCGTCACCTTTGGTACTCATATTTGTTTTTTCCTGTTCTTTCTCGAGTTGGTCGAGAATCTTTTGTCTAAGACCGAACGCCATAGCGTTACTCCAATCTGTCTTATACTAAAATTATATAGCAGTCCTATGATATGCCTTCAAGGACTAGTTTGAAGATTTCTTTCTCCGTACATAAATGGGTTCGTAATCTTCAATGACGTGTTGGAATATATAGGGCTCCCCACCAAAGAAGCCTCGGCTCGTATTCGAGCGGGTGAACCTCTTTAGTGGCCCCGACCACGTCCATCTCCAGCTTGGCTTGTCATAAGGGCTGTTATCCCTGTGATCTAATATGTCGTAACGGCCAATTTCGCCATACTCAACATATTCGTACTCATCGTCATTCGTCTCCGGGGTCATGTTCGAATATCTCCTTTTCTAAGAATTCTCCTAGAAATTGTACGCTTCTTGGGTTTAGAAGAGCTTCTTCGTCCGATGTATCCATACTACTTAAGAACACAGCGGGTCCGTATATGTCCAACTTAATGTTGGAGGGGAAATTATAGCACCATTGATAAAAGTGCGAAGCAATA
>Ga0209228_1001448_pt1 | contig 11849 bp, 10 predicted proteins | sample METZYME_3_150m_FD_187547 | JGI IMG/M metagenome (GOLD analysis project Ga0209228, IMG submission 187547) | Marine microbial communities from oxygen minimum zone in mesopelagic equatorial Pacific - METZYME_3_150m (SPAdes) (version 2) | ecosystem: Environmental > Aquatic > Marine > Oceanic...
ATACTTAAAGCTAATTTGAAAAAAATCAGTTTAACTGTCCCATTTGATATTGCTCAGGGATTAATACTAAATACCGGTTCAGCATTAGCAAACAAATAACAAAACGCGCTGGAGAGCTCTTCTTGTTTGTCATGCTTCAGTAACACACCTTACCGGATCTGCCTCTGCAAGCACATGTGTCATGCTGCCAGAGTGGATATAGCCTGCAGCCAGCTTTCCTGCCATGGGTCCGCGCCCAAAACCGGATGATGCCAGTCCGCTTACAATAAAAAGATTGTCGCGAATCGGAATTTTGCCAATGATCGGTGAGCCATCGAGAGAAAAAGGCATGAGTCCTGCCCAGGACCGTGCGATTGGTAGGCTTGCTACTAGGGGAATGACCTCTGCCGCATGTCCACGATTCACCTCAATACCAGTAACATCAGGTGTGGTGTTGTAACCCAGATTTTCACGATCACCCCCAAAAATAATTTCGCCATTCTTTCTTTGTCGTCCATAAAGATGTCGTGTCATCCGCCTCCCATTTTTATGTGTCAGGTTTGGAGGCGTAACATCGTCAGATCCATTGCTCTTACTCCAGGCGTAACTGGATATCGTAGAACCAATCGTATGAAGCACTCGAGTCGGTAAACTTTCGGTTGCCCACATTTGTCCCCGTATAGGAACAATGGGGATTTTGATTCCTAACATTTCACCAACAGGACCACACCAGGCTCCCGTTGCAAGCACTAGAGTCTGGCAGCGGAATTCAGATGATTCAGTTTGGATTGAATATCCACCCGCACTCATGGGTGTAATGGAAACAACATTCTGACCAGTATTAATTGTTGCGCCTGCCATCTCAGCCGCATGCGCGAATGCACGGGTAGTTTTTACCGGATCGGCCTGGCCGCGTTCGGGTCGATACATGTAACCGGGTAATTCACCGTTAGCTTCCGGCTCGATAGCACGCGCTTCTCTGACCGAAAGTAATTCTATTTCGTAACCGTTGTTGCGTTGGGACGCAACGTCATCCTGATAATACTCGTATTGCTCCTCGGTATGGATTGCAGTTAGCGTTCCGGAAAGTCGGAACTCTATGTCATAACCCCTATCAATTTGTATGTGCTTAAAGATTTCCACGCTGCCAGCGGTTAGATAGGAAAGAAGATTGGGATTGTTTCCCCACCCAGAACCACCAAGACCTCCCATGTTTTGTCCTGAGGCTTCCGATGCTATTTCGCCACGTTCCAGCAGAATTACATCACGACCTTGTTCGGCTAAATGAAAAGCAGTTGAGGAACCAGCGATGCCACCTCCAATAATGAGGATATCTGTATCATTGCTACTTTGCGCAGACAGTCGTTGGGGCAACATACTTGTGGCAGCGACTGTGCCTAACCCCGTTATAACCCGGCGTCGACCCTTATCAATTTGCTTCTTCGTCATTTTCAACCTATAGCATAACTATCAAATAATCATAAAAAGCAGAGTAATTGGACAGGTTAGATTTGGCAACAGTTGAAAACAGGCAAATTCCCCTCACTCGCTCACTGATCAAGCAGCCCCCCTACCCTGTAATGCCTGTTGCCTTCAACTAATAATTACAATTGCCAATCCCATACTGAATAGTTGGCAGTAGGCAATGCTCTGGGGCACCATTAGGGTTGTTGTAAACTTTTAGCAAAACACATCGGAGCTTTTCATGGATTACTCCACAATCTTGTACGACCTGGAAGACAGCGTCCTTCTAATAACGTTAAATCGTCCTGAAATACTCAACGCTTTTAATCGCGACATGATGGCCGAAATCATTGATGCCTTGGATAAAGCCGATGCCGACGACAATGTGCGCGCGATTATAGTCACAGGTGCTGGTCGAGGTTTTTGTGCCGGTGCTGATTTGTCAGCCGGTGGTAATACTTTTAATGCTGAAGCTCGTGATGATCGCGAAGACGGTTTGCAGCGTGATGGTGGAGGTCGCGTTAGTCTGCGCATATTTGAATGTAAAAAACCTATTATCGCTGCCATCAATGGCGCGGCTGTTGGCATCGGTGCCACTATGACATTGCCTATGGACATTCGCCTTTGCTCTACTAAAGCCAAGTTCGGTTTTGTATTTGCCCGTCGCGGCATTGTGCCAGAAGCCTGCTCCAGTTATTTTTTGCCGCGAGTGGTTGGCATAAGTCAGGCGTTGGAATGGTGTTATAACGGCCGTGTATTTCCCGGTGACGAAGCATTGGCTGGCGGTTTGGTGCGTAGTGTTCACGAACCGGACGATTTGCTGACAGCAGCCAAAGTCATAGCCCGAGAAATAGTCGACAATACTTCTGCAGTATCAGTGACCTTGATTCGTCAGATGATGTGGAAAATGCTTGGAGCGGACCACCCTATGGAAGCACACAAAATTGACTCTCGGGGTATTTACTTCGCTGGTAAAGCAGCTGACGCAAAAGAGGGTGTTGAGTCTTTCCTTGAGAAACGAACAGCCAAATTTCCGCTTAAGGTTAGCGAAGATATGCCGGAATTTTATCCTTGGTGGGAAGATCGCGAATTTTCTTGAGTGTTTAATTTCTAACTTGTCGACATAATAAAAGAGGGTCGGGAGAGCCTTTCCCTGCCTTAATAATTGCAGTTGCCAACCTCATACTTAAAGGCTAGTTTGTAAAGAACCTGAAAAAGTTGGAATTTTCAATTGAACGCGCCAGCTATGCCTGTATTGCCATTTTTAGTTTCACTGGCTAAGCCCTAAAGCTATCCATTCCGGCTCTGTCGCTCGCGAAGAAACTGCCACAACTATATATTGTTTACCTTCATGCAGATAAGTCATGGGTGCACCGGTAGTGCCGCCAGCAAGATCTATTTCAAAAACTGTGGCGCCCGTCGACTTATCATAAGCTCTGAATAGAGTCCCCCAACGCCAGGACTCATCATAACCTGTGCCGGGACCATCATAGGCACCGCCACCACCCGGCACTGTTCCAACAACTGCATCACTGCCTTCACCAACGAATAAGAGTGATTTGGTTACTAGCGGAGCGGGTCGGTTGGGAATGCCTAGCGGAGGAAGATCTAAATCTCTTAACAAGGGGTGATCGCGGGGTCCATCGCCATTTGCTACTGACCATTCCAGTTCTCCTGTATTCATATTTAATGCTGTCACACGACCATAAGGAGGCTTAACTAGAGGAAGCCCCAGGATAGCCGGTGCGTTCGGTGACCCCTGAGCTATCGTATGAGTCATTGTTGCTGAGTCAGAAGTGGTTGGAGCGATTCCCAAGTTATCTGTTTTGGTATAAGAAATAGCAAAGTACATTCCAGTTTCAGGGTCGAAAGCGCCAGTATTCCAGTTTCCGGCACCCCAGGTATTGGGCAGCGTTAGGGTTCCCTGATTGCCCCCTTCGATCCACGGGGACGGTGGTGTATAGAGCGGACCAAGAGTGAAATTATCGACAAGTTCGAGAGCTTGGTTGCGTAATGCTGGCGTAAAGTCGATCAAATCATCGAATGTTATGCCTTGGCGATCAAAAGCAGGAGGCTTAGATGGAATCGGTTGCGTTGCTGAAGTTGCTTCACCTTCGACAATGGATTGAGGGACCGGTGTTTCTATGATGGGCCATACCGGTTCACCATTTGTGCGATCGAACACGTAGACAAATCCGTTTTTGTTCGCCTGCATTACGGCTTTGATGGTGCGACCATTCACTGTTATGTCACCAAGGATAGGTGGACTGGAATTGTCGTACTCCCAAAGGTCATGATGGATCATCTGGAAATGCCAGACTCTTTCACCAGTTTCAGCATCCAATGCTAAAAGACTGTTGGCGAACAAGTTATCACCGGGCCGATGACCGCCATAATAGGCGGAAGTTGGAGCGCCTAATGGAACATAAACAATGCCCAGTTCATTGTCGGCAGATAGACAACACCAGGATCCTATGTCGCCAGACCATTCAGCAGATCCATCTCCCCAGGTTTCATAACCAACCTCTCCAGATCGGGGTACTACATTAAATTCCCACCTAAGTTCGCCGGTTCTAACATCGAAGCCGCGAATGTTTTCCGGTGCAGCCTCTTTCCGGTTGCCACCATCTCCAGCACCATTTAGAAAACCGCCAATAACAGCAATATTGCCAATCACCAAAGGAGAGGTGGTAAGCGCAAAGTTGTTTGCATTCTCAGCACTATAGGCAAGATTAACTCTTCCCGGTTCCTCGCGACCAAAATCAGGGAAGGTTTCACCAGTTTGCGGGTTTAATGCGTAGAGATAGCTACCCCGTACCACCATGAGTCGTTGATCGATTCCTTGTTCCCAGTGGGCAATGCCGCGGGAACTGATACCAGCCGCTTCCAGCAATGTTTGTTGATAGGGTTCTTGTGTCCATAGTGCTTCGCCCGAAGCCGGATCGAATGCTTCCACTAATCCGAAAATATTGGGTGCGTATAAAACACCATTTATTAACAGCGGAGTTGAGCGAAGATTTTTAGTGAAACCCAGACCATCGTAATCATCGCGTAGACTTGCAGCGGTAGCGTCTCTGCGCCACACTATGCTGAGCTGGCCTATATTATTCGCATTAATCTGATTCAGTGGAGAATAGCGATTGAATCTATTGTCGCCGCCAAAATAATGCCAAGCACCCTCTCCAATTGTTTGTCCTTCAGCGATTCGGATAATTAGACCAATCGAAAGCAAGAGAATGCTTAGCTTTCTGATGAATTGATTTTTTCTCTTTAACATGGCTGCGAGATTATTCGTCAGACGAATGGATTACCCAAATCTTTTCATAACCATCCGTATCGAAAATTCCTGTCCATTCCTTAGGAATGGTTACAGCTTCGCCTGCATGCACCGTCATAACACTACCGTCGCTGGAAGTCAGCGTGATACTTCCACTCAGGAAATACATAAACTCATTTACACCATAAGGCCGACTGATCTCTAAGCGGGTTTTGCCTGAGCGATACATTCCACTGCTAAAATTTCCATCGCTACTTAACATCGTAGTGACATCTTCAGTCTGATGACCATCTGAATGTGTAGTTGCTGTCATATCCTCGCGATGAAATATCATTCCTGTTGAATCATCTTTACTGATTTTGGCTGGTAGCACTGTTTTCAAATTCTGGTCATCTGCTATTGTGGGAGAAAGAAGACCAGCACAAAGAAATACAATCGTCAGCCTGGATTTTGAATGCATCGAAAGTCCCTTATAAAGTAGAAGGAGATATCAAAATAGTAACAGCTGCTTATTTGCATCGCACCTCAAAAACCCGATTTGATTGTAAAGTAAATTCATTTCATTGGCTTAGAAACAACTGACGCGGCTAACTGCTTTCGATTTGAAGGGGTTAACAGAGTATTAAGTGTGATAAGGTTCCTATATCTCGTGCATACTAGGGGCAAAATATGATCAAGCGTTATCTAATATTGTTATTTGTCCTGCTCGGTTTATCTTCGTGCGAGAGCGCAGTCGGGCCATCCTTTGAAAAAATGAGTGAAACTGAACTGGCCACGTACAATGCCTCTTTGCCCACCAATGAACAAATTATTTGCCAAGAAGAAATTAGAGGTTTTATAGGAGGTAGATATCAAGTATGGCCGAAATTCTGCTTAACTGTTCGGGAAATCAATTCTCCGTTGAATTCGGCTACGTATCCCTATGAGGAGGCGATACGCCAATTGCCCCTCTCAGCGCGTTCAGGGCTATGAGCAAGGCGACTTTGGAGGTTTATCAGACGATGGATATGAGAATACAAATTAAAGTTAAAATAACAATGCTGACAGCCCTTCTACTCGGGTTTTCGACACTAGCGGCAGCACAAACCAGGGAAGCAGTCGAAGTGGCGTCCCTTGGACCTCAGGTCGGCGAGCGAGTGCCGGATTTCAGCCTCCCAGATCAATCCGGACAGGTCCACAGCTTGGATTCAATCATGGGTCCGAACGGAGTGATGCTGGTGTTTTACCGTTCGGCGGACTGGTGACCCTACTGTAAATCGCAACTCGTGGAGTTGCAGGACCGCTTGCAAGAACTGGAGAATTCAGGAATTAGTATCGCAGCAATAAGCTACGACTCGGAGGAAATACTGGCCGACTTCGCCAATAGGCGCGGCATTACTTTCCCACTGCTTTCCGATGAAGACTCATCGGTAATTAGAGCATTTGGTATTTACAACACGGTGGCAGAGGAAGGTGTGGGCCCCAACCGCGACGACCCGGAAATAACTGCCGACTATGCCAAATATGTATCCGCGCTTGGCACTGCCCCGATAGTCGTTGGCACTCCCTACCCCGGTACCTTTATGCTCGACGCAACAGGTCGAGTCGGCGCGCGCTTCTTCGAGGAGTTTTACGCAGAACGCAACACAACATCGAACGTAATGTTAAAGCTTGGCATTGGGCTTTCGCCTATCGCTGCAGTGCAAGGAGAAACCGCTCAACTGAAGTTCACTGCCTACCCCAGTAACCCGATAGTGACTGTTGGTACCAAGTTTTCTCTGGCAGTCGATGTAGAACCTGGTCCGGACATGCACGTGTACGCACCCGGTGCCGAGTCCAAGGGATATCGTGTAATCGGACTCAGGCTTTCTCCCAACGAGCTCGTTCGCTACGAACCGGTGGAATTCCCGGATTCCGAAATCTATCACTTCGAGCCACTTGATGAATATGTTCCAGTGTATCAACAACCGTTCACAATACTGCAGGAAGCTGTAGTGGATGCATCGCAGGAGGCACGAGCTACGCTTCTCGAACTGGATGCACTGACAATCTCTGGCTCACTCGATTACCAGGCCTGTGACGACGCTATCTGCTACAACCCAGTCTCGATTCCACTTTCCTTCACCCTCGACCTGGAGCTTCTCGATAGACAGCGGGCGAATCGATAAAGCAGGAGATAGACCGCGTTTTTGTGATAAACGTGGTCTGTTCCTTCTTCTCAAAGCTCGTCACCAGACAATCAATTCTTCGTTGCAATCGTCCCTGTTTCGCCCTGCTCTGTGAATAAATCACAGCCACTAACCTAATAACATAGCGGACGAATTTGGCGTGAGGAGTTTTTTAAGTTATAAGGCTTTTTTAGATCTTTAAATTATGAATAGGATGAAGTTTTGGAAAAAGGCGTGAACATAGTTACAGATGAAGAGCCGTTTTATGTTAGGTATTTCAACAGCTTTATCTGTTCCATTTTGACTTCAATTATAGAGGGGAATATGGAATCGCGGTCTAAACGAAATTTACCAGGAGTATTTTTTGGATGCTTTGTGCTGCTTAGTACGGTTCAGGCGCAGTCAGTCGACCGTCCTAATATCGTCCTGATTCTTGCAGATGATCTTGGTTATACGGATATTTCGCCCTTCGGAAGCGAAATTAGAACACCGAATATCGCGCAACTCGCTGCGGAGGGATTGTCGTTTACTAACTATCATACTGCGGCTAATTGCGCGCCGGCACGTGCGATGCTTTTGACCGGAGTAGACAGCCACCGCAACGGCGTTCCAAATATCCCGGAATCCATTCCGCCAGAGCAAATGGCTTATGATCACTATCAGGGTGTGCTCAGCGACAAGGTCGTAACTCTAGCCAGTCTTCTGCAGACGAATGGCTACCACACCTATATGACTGGTAAATGGCATTTGGGACATACGCCATCTCTATTACCTTCGGCACGGGGTTTCGATCGCACCATAACCATGGCCGACACTGGCGCGGATAACTGGGAGCAACGCACTTATCTCCCTATCTACGATCAAGCTAACTGGTATGCAGATGGAGCGCCCCATACTCTGCCCGACGATTTCTACTCATCGGAATACTTTATCGACAAGACTATTGAGTTTATCGCTTCGAATAAGAACAGTGTTCAACCTTTCTTTACCTACATTCCTTTCCAGGCTGTACATATACCAGTGCAAGCGCCTAAAGAGTATTCAGATAAGTATGCCGGTGTCTACGATGAGGGTTGGACTGTTATGCGCGAGAAGCGGCGGCAGGCGGCAATAGCTGCAGGCGTTATTCCCGTTGCAACTCAGGCGGCAGTAACTCCTGGCACTCAGGACTGGGACGGGATGACAGGTGAGCAGAAACGTTATGACGCTCGTCGCATGGAAGTCTATGCCGGTATGGTGGACGCAATGGACACGCATATTGGGCGCTTGATGTCATACCTGGAAAGTATCGATGAGTATGACAACACGATCTTCATATTCACCTCAGACAACGGAGCTGCAAGTTCACCTTTATTGGATTCCAACCGGAATTCTCCGCTCAATGGGTGGTTTGAGCGGGTGGGATATCGCACAGACTATGAAACCCTGGGAGAGAAGGGCTCTTGGGTAGCGATTGGTCCAAGCAATGCCACGATCGCTGCTTCACCTTTGCTCTACTACAAGTTTCATGCCAACGAAGGTGGCCTGCGTGTACCCCTGGTGATGTCGGGGCCTGGCATTACGCAGCGGGGTGAATTGAATAATGAATTCACATTTGTGACTGATCTTACGCCCACTATACTCAGCCTGGTTGGTATCAATGATCACGAAGGCAACTGGAATGGTGAAACAGTTGAACCCATAGTCGGTTCGAATTTCGCTGATTATCTGGCCGGAACTACAGACCAGATCCATTCCCCCTCAGAACCCATTGGCTACGAGCTAGGGGGTAGTAGCGTACTATTTAGAGGCGATTACAAAATCGTGATCAATCGATTCGAGCAGAACGAGACCGAGTGGCATTTATACAACATTAAAGTAGATCCAGGCGAGGTATCCGATTTAAAAGCCGAGCAGCCGCAGTTGTTTGAAGAGATGCTGGCAGACTATGAAGCGTGGGCGCAAGCTAACAATGTGTTGCCAATGCCTGAGGGTTACAATCGTGGGCGCGCTATTTTCAGAGGTGGATTCAATTAGTAATTCGAAAGCTTGAAGTATAGTGACTACGCCAAATTGTCGGGGCTAACGAAAAGGGAGATCGGAAGTTACCTCTTTAAACTTGATGAATGATTTAGTCCTAAAATGAAACTACTAATAACAATCACCCTACTCTGTTTTTCCTTTGCTGCCAATGCGCAAGAAAGTGAGATTGAGGCGCGCATTCTGTCCGCCTACCACGGACTCGATCCCATACGGCCACGAGCCACTGGTTTATGTGGATTGCCGCCTATGACCGGTCAGCAAAATACCTACCGCCCGAGCAATCCCCTGCGCTGTAATCCCGGCCGCCCTCCCCTAATAATTACAGTTGCCAACCTCATACTTAAGAGCTAACTTGCAAAAAATAGGAAGATAAGGGAAAAATTAATAATGAACGAAAAAGAAGTTCCTTGGAAGAAGGAAAAGGAAAAAGTTGAGAGTGAGACCCAGAATTACGAGAAAAAGAAATACAGTGCAATAACTTCAAGTCCCGTTTCCAAGATGAACGGCCACCTGGAAGCAGCCACAAAGAAATTTATTGAGCATCAGGTAATGACTGAACCTTATTGGTTTCAGAAAATTGAGGTGTTGCCAGGTTTATTCAGCCCGGGGTGGAGTGAGCCGGAAACCGAAAAGTTACCATTCTTCGGCCTACCTGAAGACTTATCCGGATTAAGGATTTTGGATATTGGCTGTGCGGAGGGATATTTTTCCTTTGAGGCTGAGAAACGAGGCGCAAGGGAGGTAATAGCAATTGACTCATCCCCAGACTCAGTACGTCGCTTCAATATCGTTAAGTCTGCGAGACAATCAAGTGCGACAGCTTACCTTTGCAGTGTCTATGATTTAGATAGAAAAAAATTTGGAACGTTTGATTTGGTGCTTTTCTATGGGGTTTTCTATCACCTAAAACACCCTCAGCTAGCTTTAGAAAAAATCGCTGATGTATGCACGGGACAGTTATTATTCCAAACACACATTTACGAGGAACCTACAGAGCTCGATTCTTTGACCCATGTCAAAGGGAATTTGGAAAAAGATCTGAACTCTCACATCGGTCAATTGGAAGACCAATCGGAACATCTGAACTTGCACATTGCTCAATTAATTCAAGCTCAACAAGTAATGTTAAATTCTCTTAGCTGGAAGGTCACCAGCCCCTTGCGCTTATTGCGCTCGCTTTTTGCGTCATCCAAACAGAGCTCTGAAGAAATCAAAGAAACACCTGACAACGATACCACACCCAAATTATCTGATGAAACTGAATCTCCGGGGGCAGTGCATAGTTTGAAAGGTATTCCATGTGCCAAGTATCACCCTTATGGAATCATGTCAGGAAGGAACAAAGAAATCTTCGATCCAACGGTTTTTTGGCTTTTCAATTCAGCATGCTGCGTCGCAATGCTAGATCATGTAGGTTTTAATAAAATCGAAACTATTTCAGATGATCCGCAGCGTTTCGTCCTAAGTGCAGAAGCAGCAATTGTAGAGCGAGGTTACCCCGTAAATCAGTCGATGGCACCATGGTGTTAGTTTGAAAATTGGCTCCGCAAACATACTTAACCGTTCGTCGAGAATAGTATGTAATAGTACGAGATGGAACCGAAGCGTAAACCCTGGTTAAAAGTGATTCGTGAAAAAGGGAGCCATTAGGCTCGTTTTTTTATGCCTGGGGAAACACAAATGGGCGAAGAACACGTTTTTCAGCCTTTGCAAAACTTGAAAAAACCCAAAAAACCTCTTAAGTTATTGTATTTATTCAGGAAAAAAGTATAACCCCCTAGGGGTTTCGCACCCCAGTTGCCGGGATGAAAACACGGAACTGCCGTTTTTTGGTGCTCTATGGGTATCCCTGAATATGTGCAACCCCTTGAAATACATGGTGTGTTTTTTTAACTATACGCTGGGCTACTTAGGGAATACTGTGGCATACGCAGCCGTATGGCCCAGGCTAACGGTCAGTTCTAATTAGTTTTCAAAGCAACAGCCAGAGCGCCGGTGTAGGTAGCCAAATCAAAATAGTCTCTCCAAATTTTTATCTTACCATCTAACAGCTGAAAGTAACCAAAGCAAGGAAGGTTAACTGGACTCCCAGCTACTATAGTCTTATCTAGACGCTCAACCATGACTAGGTCTCCGTCTGCCAATAAGCTGATAATTTCCCAGTCAGTACCATCCCACGAACTACTAAATCCCTCGATGAACTGCTCAATATTTTCGCGACCATTTACTGGCCCAGAAGGAATATTGTGATAGGTGCCGTCTTCGGTGAAGTAACTTGCAAGCTCTACTGGATCCAGATTCGACCATGCTGCAATAAACTCTCGAATAATTTGTTCATTTTGTGACATAGGTGGATCCTCTTGCGCGCTCACTTGAACATAAAAAGATAGACAAAGCAGCAAAGTCAAAAAACTACGGATGAATTTTTTCAATTGAATTTTCCTTTTTCATAACTGAACAGTTAATAATAAATAAACCTACGATTTAGATTCTTCCGAGGCATCGGAAGAAGATATCATCGACAACCAATTCTTTCTCTCTAATTCCCAATATAATGACGGGCGAAGACCCCCACTCGGTAATTCGCTGCTGATTTCTCCTCGAAAAGTAAATCCAATTCTTTCAAGGAGGCGTGCAGTGCGCACATTATCTAATGCAGCTGTTTCACATATAAGGTCGACACCAATAACCTCAAATAACCAGCGGAAAGCTATTGTCGCTCCAGAACCTCCCTGACCGGTACTTTGTCTATCGTGACGAATTGCGCCGCCAAGTTCACAGGCAGCCCACTGCGGCCAAATTTTAATATCATGATACGCACTGACTTTTCCGCCTTCATCGGTGCTGATCATTAAAAGTCCTTCACCATCTTCACGTTCAAGAAGGTGCCGTTCTATGAAATTTGCGACAGTGTTACGATTGATTTGTTCGGGTAACGTGTAGATTGGAGTTGATATCAA
>Ga0209228_1001449_pt1 | contig 11848 bp, 10 predicted proteins | sample METZYME_3_150m_FD_187547 | JGI IMG/M metagenome (GOLD analysis project Ga0209228, IMG submission 187547) | Marine microbial communities from oxygen minimum zone in mesopelagic equatorial Pacific - METZYME_3_150m (SPAdes) (version 2) | ecosystem: Environmental > Aquatic > Marine > Oceanic...
CAAACGACGACACTCAAACAGAACGGGAACTTAGTCGTTACGATGAGCGTGTGTCTCGATAACTCATTACAAAATTGGATTCGCAGTTTTGGGTCGAGTGTTCGCGTGGTTTCTCCAGAAACGCTCATAGACAACATTACCGACGACCTCGAACGTACACGCACTCACTACCAAAAACAGAAGTGATGTCGAGACAAACTTTCGTTGTTGGTCTTACCTTTGTGCTTGGCTTAATAGTTGGAGGCCACGCCATCGCACTGTGGTCCACGCCACCACCCCAGACGCGGATTAGCCATGCACTGTCATTGCACATACCAGAAGACCGACAACTTCTAGATATTGCGATCTCACCCGACAGTTCTCTGCTTGCGTACACAGCCATTACTGACGGACGCACGCGGTTATACCTGAGGCCAATCAATCGATTTGATGCAACGGAAGTAACAGGTAGCGTCGGAGCCACACAACCTTTCTTTGCTCCAGATGGTTCATCAATTGGGTTTTTTGCCGACGGTTTTCTTAAAACCACGAACCTTTACAGCAGCGGGTCTTCTCCTCTCACCATCTGTGCTGTTCCCGGAACTCCGGCAGGTGCCGCTTGGCGCACCGATAACGTAATTGTCTTTGCAGGCCCGGGGGCAACAGGACTGCGCGAGGTCGCAGCCACAGGTGGAACACCGGTGATGCTTACGACCATTGACAAAGACGCTGGAGAAACTGCACACGGCTGGCCGTCGGTCGTTAATGACCGCTTTCTTCTTTTCACCATTGGCAGGCACGGGTACGACCCGCGGTTAACACTTCTTGATCTTGAGACTAAAGACACGCATCCTCTTCTATTGGCCGACGGTGCAGGATTCATCGTAACGCCATCAACTATTGTGTTTGCTCGCCGAGGTGAACTCTTTGCGGCACCACTTGAACTCGAGAACCCTCAAAGCACGCCGGTACCAAAGCCCTTTTTGAGCGGTGTCGGAAGCAGTGCCATCGGATATCAAGGACTCGGCAGAGCACGATTCTCGGCGGCACAGGATGGAACGTTGGCCTTTATCCCACCGCCGGCCGATGGTGCCGGAAATCAACTCGTATGGGTTGACCGAGATGGTCAGTCCACAGTTCTTGACGATGTAATCGACGAACATGGAACACCACGACTTAGCCCGGACGGCCAGAAGGTGGCGTTCAGCGCGATGAGCGCACTTTTTCGACGAGACCTTTGGTTGTATGACTTGTCAACCCAGCGTCGCCAGCAAATCACACAAAATGCCGGTGACAATCACTCGCCACTATGGTCAATCACCAACCCAATCCTGACCTTTGCATCTTCGCGTAGCGGACTACAGCAGCTCTTTCAAATAACACTCCCCAGTATGGACACCACTGGTCCACTCTTTGACGGAGACCTTCGCACGCCCGGTTCATGGTCGCAAGACGGAAAAAACTTAGCGTTTCATGAAGTACACCCATCGCGCGGACGAGACATCTGGACTTGGTCGATTGAGCGGGGCGATGAACCATGGCGCGCGACAGACTACAACGAACGCGCCCCTCGCTTTTCCCCAGATGGTCGCTGGATCGCGTACGTCTCAGACGAAGAAGGAGAAGGAAACCAAGTCTATCTGCGAAGCAGTGTTGGTGACCCACTGTTCGGTCTTGCTGAACGTGTGTCGCCAATCGGCGGCACCGAACCAGTTTGGAGTAAGGACGGCGCCCATCTCTTTTTCCGACGCGGCCGGGAATTCTACGAAACCACCATTACTGGGAATACGCCGAACATCGGTCAACCAGTACACCTGTTCGACGGTGTGTATGTAAATGATGTTTTAGACAATCTCACCGCATATGACGTCACAACAAGCAACAATCGCTTTCTGATGCTTCGCCAACCCCATCCGGTACGAATCATTCATTTGATTAGCGGCTGGCAGTCCTCGGCCTTTACTCCCCCTGATGAATGATCCATAACCTCAACGACCGGCAATCTCGTGCATCAAGCTAAAACTACCTTGTTGTTATCAGTGAATCGCAGTGTCTTCGCTATATGCTCGGCGCCAGGTCTGACACCGTCCAAGCAATTCCATTAACGGATCTACTCTTCGCGGCGCGGTATCAAATAATGGTGATGTGTATGTTGTTCGGTTTAGCAGGAATATCAACAGTATTCTTCCTGCTGTTCCAGAAACGACATAGTGTGAGTCACACTACCTGAGCACCCACCCTGTTGACCGGCCCAACATACCGGTCAGTGGTCAAGCTATGCCTTGCAAAAGCATCCTCAACTGCAGTCGCAACATCGTCTGCCAGAGCATCCGAATCGACAAAGGCAACCACGCTGGGTCCCGAGCCCGATATCGAACAGCCGAGTGCACCAGCATCGAGTGCTGCTTTTTTTACAGTGGCATAGCCGGGAACCAGTGGCGCACGGACTGGTTCAACTAATGCATCACTGATACTGCGAGCAAAAAGAGCTAGGTCTGCTTGGTGAAGTGCGGCCACGAACGCTGCCACGTTACCGAGATTCTGGACAGCTTGATTAATCGTGTAGTGGCGCTCTGCAACCAACCGCCGCGCCTCGGCAGTCAGTACCTCTGTGTGCGGATGCACAACCACCACCCGTAGCGCCGCCGGAACCGGCAGCGCGACCACGTCCAGAGGGTCAGTGCTACGAATCAAAACAATGCCACCGAACACAGACGGTGCAACATTATCGGCGTGAGCAGTTCCGGATGCTGCGGCTTCTCCCTGTAACGAACAATTCACAATATCGTACTTCGACAGCTTGTTCCCAAAAAGCGCATTGACCGCCACCGCACCTCCAACACTGCTAGCCGCAGAACTTCCCAAGCCACTGCCAAGAGGCATTCGCTTGTGTAGCCAGAGCCGAATACCTCGATCCGTTATACCAATCCGATCTATTGCCGCCGCCGCTGAAATACCAACGACATTTTCTTCGGGATCAGTGCTTAATGAATCAGCGCCCGTAACTTCAACGATCTCGACACCGGGCGAAGTAGAAATCTCCGCTTCGACGAGATCCCCTGGTCGCTCAAGTGCGAGCCCGAGAACATCAAACCCCGGACCAAGATTGGATGCGGTTGCCGGTGCAAAAACTCTTATACGTTCGCTCATACAAACATTACCCCTGACAACTTCAAAGGTTCCGACCTGAGATGACTCTATTCAATGGCATCTAGATACCCCAAAGCCAACTGTCGTTGTTTACAATGCATCAAGTAAATCTATACGCTGAAGCGTCGGCAATCTTAAATTGTTTAAAACTCTAGCCGAGCGTTACGCGTTAAAGCGTAACAGGAGGATTCGTGATGTGTCTGGGAATTCGTCATCGACTTCACACTGTCCTAACAGTACTTTTTCTAATCTCGACATTTAGTTTCGGCTGTAGTGCAGGTGAGGATCCACTACCTGAAATCGTCGCAAAAGCAATCGCCCACCACGGCGGCAACCTCTACGAAGCCTCGCACATTTCCATGACCATTACCTCTTTATCTGGTGGTTTTAATATTGAAGTTACCCGGGACGGTGGGACCTTTGAATACATTGTCACCAATCCTGCCACTGACACACGCCCGGAACGAAAAGTTCGTCTGACGAATGAGCGCGTGACGGAATGGCAAGATGGAATGGAAATCACTCTTGATGAAGAAGGCGAGCGTCGCGCGCGCGCTTTTGTTGATGCGCGTGTCTTTTTCCCGCTCCTGCCGTACACCCTTAAGGGGGGCGATATCCACTTTGAAGACAAAGGAATGGACACATGGAATGGGCGTGAACTACAACGCATGAAGGTCACGTTTGCTCCTGGATCCAGTAACGATGCTGATGACGCGTACACCTTTTGGTTTGACCCCGAAAGCGGCCGCGTGGAACAGTTCGGCTACGACTTTGACAATGGTCTTCGATACCGGAAAGCAACCGCGTTTAACAGGATCGGTGGAGTGTTATTTTCAGATCAGGAAAACTATGCGGTGGACGGCGGAAAAATCCCAGTCGACACACTCAGCGAAGACTATGTCGAGTCGGAGATGCGCTTATTGTCAACCGTGACCATTAGTAACATAGAAGTAGAACCCCTTTAGTCAAAAATCCCGAGCTGCAGTTTCGCTGCATCAGTCATTCGGTCTTTGTCCCAAGGCGGTTCCCAGATCAGGTCAACACGGGCATCACGAACACCATCAATCGATTTCACTTTCCCCTGCACTTCAGCAGGAAGCGTAATCGCTGCTGGACACCCAGGCGCGGTTAGAGTCATTTGAATAACGGCGAGTCCCGTCGCATCAACCCCAATGTCATAAATCAATCCGAGTTCGTAAATATTGACGGGTATTTCAGGATCAAACACCGTTGCGATCTGATCGACAATTTTGGGTTTTAACTCAAGCGTCTTAGCCTCATCAACCTCTATCGGAGTCGCTGATTCAGCCATCGGCGCGACGGGACCAGCATTTGCTTTATCCGTCAGTGCAGTCGTGTCAAACATTGGCGATGTCGGCGTCCCCGAATTCACAGATGCCGCCGGTGCTTTTCCGGTATCAGAGGCGTCGTTGTCAGTATCATTCACGTTCAGTGGCGGCGGTACATCATTCAGATTAAGAATCCCCATCATTTCGTCCTATTCCGTTGTTACGACGTCGTGTCGATCTTCAACAGCGGCCCGCAGTGTATGCCACGCAAGACTGGCACATTTGACGCGGGCCGGGTAATCACGCACGCCAGCGAAAACGGCCAACTTACCAAGCGCGTTGCCATCATCTGCGGCGTCTTCGTCTGTCACAAGATTTAAGAACCGGTCAAACAGTCCACGAACCTCCAAAAGGGTTTTCCCTTTGACGGAATCCGTCATCAATGACGCCGACGCTTTCGAAATGGCACAACCAGACCCTTCAAAGCGAACATCAGTGATCGTGTCACCATCTAGGTTGACATACACAACGAGCCTGTCACCACAGAGCGGATTAAATCCGTCGGCGTGACGATCGGCATCAGCAAGCTCACCAAAATTATGTGGATGTTTATTGTGGTCAAGAATCACCTCTTGATAAAGATCTCGCAGGTCGCTCATACGGCAAACGTCTCTCTGACGTGTTCAAGTGCCTTTACCAATGCATCAATCTCCTCGTGAGTGTTGTACATCGCAATCGATGCGCGAGCGGTCGCAGGTACGCCAAATCTATCCATAACTGGTTGGGTACAATGATGTCCGGTTCGAATAGCGATACCATCAGAATCAACAATTGTACCGATGTCGTGTGGATGCGCACCGTCCATAACAAACGAGAGGATGCTCGCCTTATTCGGCGAAGTTCCGATTAGCTGCAAGCCCTTCACCTCCGATAACGCGTTCGTTCCATACGTGAGTAAATCGGCCTCGTGACGACCAATCCCTTCAAACCCAACGCTAAGTAAATAGTCGACTGCAGCACCCAGACCAATTGCGCCCGCGATGTGAGGCGTGCCCGCTTCAAATTTGTGCGGTAGCTCGGCATAAGTTGTTTTGTCGAACGTGACCGAGCGAATCATGTCCCCACCACCCTGGTAGGGAGGCATCTGGTCAAGCAACGACTCGCGTCCATACAACACGCCAATCCCTGTCGGTCCGTAGAGTTTATGGCCGGTAAACACGTAAAAATCACAATCAAGGGCCTGAACATCGACTGGCATGTGGTAGACCGATTGTGAACCGTCAATCAGCACTGGCACGCCGCGTGCGTGTGCCATGCCAACGATGTCTTGTACTGGATTGATCGTGCCAAGAGAGTTCGACAAGTGAACTACAGCTACGAGACGTGTCCGCGGGCTGATCAATCGTTGAAACTCATCAAGCTGAAGCGTCCCGTGGTCATCAATCGGCGCCACGCAAAGCCGGGCACCGACCTGCTCGCACAACAGCTGCCACGGAACGATGTTGGAATGGTGCTCCATGTGTGTGATGAGGACCTCATCGCCAGGTCCTAGATTTTGCCGACCATAACTCTGCGCAACTAAGTTGATACTTTCCGTTGAATTGCGGGTAAAAATGATTTCGTGGGCAGCGCGGGCATTGAGTAACCCCTGTACTTTTTCCCGTGCGAGATCATACGCCGCTGTCGCCTCTTCACTAAGCAGGTACACGCCCCGATGGATGTTGGCATTTCCAGTAGCGTAATAGCTCGCTAATGCATCGAGAACCGGCTGCGGTTTCTGCGTCGTTGCAGCGTTGTCCAGATAGACGAGATTCTGCTCGCGAATTGAACGAGTTAAAATCGGGAAGTCTCGTCTAATGCGTTGCACATCAAACGCCGACTCAACGACGCTCGGTGCTTCAACCGAACTCATAGAAACCGCCTTCCCCCGACCCAGAAAGCTGCGCCAGAAGAAGCTCGTCAAGATCTTTACGGATCGACTGGATACCGATACGGTTTAGCAGATCACTTGCAAATGCATGAATTAAAACGCTGCGGGCCTGCTCGAGCCCAAGACCCCGTGCACGCAAGTAAAACATCGCATCAGCGTCGAGCTGCCCGACCGTCGCTCCGTGTGTGCACTTAACATCATCAGCAAATATCTCGAGTTCAGGCTTCGTGTTGATCTGCGCGTCTTCTGACAACAACAACGCCTTATTTGTCTGCTTTGCATCTGTTTTTTGTGCGTCGATTTCGACAACAATCTTTCCGTTGAAAACTGCGTGCGCTTGATCGTCCAATATGCCCTTGTAAAGCTCATGACTCTCACAGTGCGGTTTAGCGTGATGAATGGTGGTGTGGTTGTCTACCAACCGTTGCCCCTTGGCAATGTAAAGTCCATTCAGGGTGCAGCTAACTCCTTCGCCATCAAGAACCGCCACGGTGTCATTCCGCACAATGTTTCCGCCAAGCGTGATGGCATGTGATGAAAAGTTTGCACTCCGGTTGAGCCGTAAATGCATGTGGCCAATGTGATAGGCCGCTGAGGCCTCTCGCACGAGTTTGTAGTGGTCGATCGCCGAGTTTTCCCCACCAACCACTTCAGTAACAACATTCGTTAAATACAGAGTGTCTGTCTCTCCCGCGTACGTCTCAACAAGACGAATCTGGCTGTTCTCCCCAGCCACAATCAAGATACGGGGGTGCGTCATTGGCGATTCCGTCGCGTTCAAATCGGTAGAGTTTGACGTGGTGACAAAAAGCATCTCTATCGGGTGGTCAACAACGACATTCGCTGCCACATGAACAAAAACACCATCCCTGAAAAGAGCTGTGTTCAGTGCAGCAAAGGCTGAGGAGTCAGAACGAATGTCGGCACCCTTACCAAGGTACTGCTCAACGCCCAAGCTGTCGGACGAGGAACTGAAAACATTGGCAAGGCTTTCAACGACCACCCCGTCCGGCAACTCTCCCACCGATGACAAAGCCGCGTCGTAGTGCCCGTTAACAAACACAATGGTTGGCCATCCATCCAGAGCGCCAGTCACACTGAATGACGCCAATTCTTCGTGGGTCAGTGCAACCGCCCGAGCTGGAACAAATGTTGTGTCTGCAATCGGGCGCACGTTCGTGAAACGCCACTCCTCCGAGCTCGTCGTTGGAAGTCCATGTGTCGAAAATTGATCAAACGCGACACGCCTCAGGTCAGCGATCGCTGCCGGCCCGGCGTGGTCACGCTGAATTTGTTCGAAGGCGTTGGCATAAGGGGATGAAGCTACAAGTTGCGCCATTGATATTCCTACGAACCAACCGTTTCGGTTGTCTCTTCAATCCAGCTATAGCCTTTGTCTTCAAGTTCTAGGGCTAACTCCTTGCCTCCAGACTTAACGATGCGACCGCCCGACAACACATGTACGAAATCAGGGACGATGTAGTTCAGCAATCGCTGATAATGCGTAACTACGACCGTCGCACGTTCAGCATTGCGCATCGCGTTCACACCACTGGAAACAATTCTTAAAGCATCAATGTCAAGCCCGGAGTCTGTCTCGTCCATGATGGCCAATTTCGGTTCAAGAACCGCCATCTGAAAAATCTCATTGCGTTTCTTCTCGCCACCTGAAAAGCCCTCGTTGACGGGACGATTCATGAAGCTTTGATCGATTTCAAGAATATCCATCCGCTCCTTAACGAATGCCATGAAGTCCATCGCATCTAGCTCAGACTCGGCGCGATGCTTACGAACCTCATTAAGAGCGGCCTTCAGGAGATACGCATTGTTGACGCCTGGAATTTCAACCGGATACTGAAACGCGAGAAAAATGCCTTTCCGCGCACGCTCTTCGGGTTCCATCTCAAGAAGATCCTGACCTTGAAAAACTACCGAGCCTTCCGTGACATCAAATTCCTCTCGGCCAGCGAGCACCGATGCGAGGGTGCTTTTCCCAGACCCATTCGGACCCATAATGGCGTGTACCTCACCCGCCTTTACCGACAGGTCGATCCCCGTAAGAATTTCTTTGTTCCCGACCGTAGCATGGAGATTACTGATTTCTAGCATTCGTTAAATCTTTCCGGTGCCGTTCACACTCCGTAATCAACCGACACTACCCTCAAGACTGATACCGAGAAGTTTCTGCGCCTCAACAGCAAATTCCATGGGCAACTCACGGAACACTTCTTTACAAAACCCGTTCACAATCATGTTGACGGCGTCTTCAGTTGAAAGTCCGCGCTGTCGACAGTAAAAGATTTGGTCTTCCCCGATCTTCGATGTTGACGCCTCGTGTTCGACTTGAGAAGAAGTATTCCGGACTTCTAGATATGGAAAGGTGTGTGCCCCACACTGGTCACCAATAAGCAATGAGTCACACTGAGAGAAGTTCCTGGAACCCTTGGCATTCTTTCCAATACGAACCAAGCCACGATATGTGTTTTGTCCTTTGCCGGCCGAAATACCTTTGGACACGATCGTGCTTCGGGTGTTCTTACCCAAGTGCAGCATCTTGGTTCCGGTATCCGCCTGTTGATAGTTATTCGTAACAGCAACCGAGTAGAACTCACCAACGGCGTTGTCTCCCTGCAAAATACAACTCGGATATTTCCACGTCACGGCCGAACCAGTCTCAACCTGTGTCCAGGTCACCTTAGCGTTGGTGAAAGCCTTGCCACGCTTTGTTACAAAGTTATAGATGCCACCTTTTCCATCTTTATCGCCTGGGTACCAGTTTTGAACTGTTGAGTATTTGATCGTTGCGTCATCGAGCGCGACAAGTTCAACTACAGCCGCGTGTAATTGATTTTCATCTCGCATCGGCGCCGTACACCCCTCCAAATAACTCACAGTTGCACCTTCATCCGCCACCAACAATGTCCGCTCGAACTGTCCGGTCTGAGCAGCGTTGATTCGAAAATAGGTCGACAATTCCATCGGACACTTAACACCCTTTGGGATATAGGCAAATGACCCGTCAGAGAAAACCGCAGAGTTAAGAGCCGCGTAGAAATTGTCAGAGACTGGCACGACCGAGCCAAGATACTTTCGAACAAGATCAGGATGGTCCTGCACTGCCTCAGAAAACGAGCAAAAAATAATGCCCAGGTCTGCCAACTTGCCCTTAAAAGTCGTTGCTACCGAGACCGAATCAAAAACAGCGTCTACCGCCACACCAGCCATCATTTTTTGTTCATCAAGCGGAATTCCCAGCTTGTCAAATGTCGCCTTAATTTCGGGGTCGAGATCATCAAGGCTCTCAAGCTTGGCCTTCTGTTTCGGCGCTGAGTAATAAATAATGTCTTGGAAGTTAACCGGTGGAAATTTCACGTTGTGCCACGACGGCGGGTTCAATGTTTGCCACACATGGAACGCCTTTAAGCGCCATTCCAATAACCAGTCCGGCTCCTGCTTCTTAGCAGAAATCAGCCGAATAGTGTCTTCATTGAGCCCTGGAGCTATCGCTTCCTGTTCGACATCGGTTACAAACCCATACTTATAATCCTGATTTGCCAGTTCTTCGATGTTGTCAGTCGAGGTCGCCATACAAAACTCCGCGTCCTGAAGCTAGTTTCTATAGCCGACCAGAATGGTCGTATTTAATAATACTACCCAAACTATCTGTGTAACTGCAACTACCAAAGGGGATTACCAACCAAGAACTAGGCAAGCCTTGAGCGACGCACCAGCCCCGCCCACCCAACCACACATACCGCTACGACCCCTACTAAGTTGTACCAAAGATAGGAAATATCGGTCACTGTAGCCACGATAGCAACGGTGACCATCCCGCCAATCAGTCCCCAGAATGCGTCCCCTGCCGATGCCCGCCGAAAGCCAACCGCCAGCACAAAAACACCCAACAATGACCCGTAAAAGTAAGACCCAAAAAGATTTACGACTTCAATAAGAGACCCGAGGTTGGTTGCAAACAAAGCTGTTATCGAAGCAAACAGACCCCAGAAGCCCGTGGCGTATCTGGAAACACTCAGGTAGTGCGCGTCCGGTGCACCTTGTTTCAAGTGTCGTTGGTAGAAGTCAATGACGGTCGAAGTTGACAGTGCGTTGAGCTCAGCGGCCGCACTCGACATCGCCGCAGCAAAAATTGCAGCGATGAGTAGACCGACGAGACCGACCGGAAGATGAGTAGTAATGAACGTCGGAAAGATGTAGTTGACGTCGTTGTAAGCCGAATCGCCCGTGAGTTCTTGCACAAGCACGAACGCTTCACCACGGATCTCTTCAAGCTCCTGGTCGTATTCGACAAATTGTGCCGTGGCGGTACGCGTACGCTCTTCGTCACCAACCTGTCGTGCTGTACCAACAGCCACCGCCGCCTCACGACGCTGACTATGTACTTGTTCAAATTCTCTCTCTAAATTTTCATAATCTCCGCGTCGACCACTTTGCTCTATCTGCTCACGGTGCACGTCGTTAAATAACAACGGCGGCTGCGTAAACAGGTAGAAACAAAAGACCAGAACGCCCATCATTAAGATTAGTACCTGCAACGGAATTTTTGCGAAGGCACTCATGAGCAGCGAATGCTTCGCACCGCGTAGAGAATCTGCTGACAAATAACGTTGTACCTGGCTCTGGTCACATCCAAAGTACCCCAATGCAAGAAACAAGCCCCCGAGCATGCCAGACCAAAACGTGTAGGTCTCGTTCAGATCAAACGTAAAATCAATCGCTTGAAGTCGGCCAACTGCGCCAGCTACGTGCAAGGTGGACTCGACACCAATCTCGTCGGGCAAGCCGATAATCAAGGCAATAACCGCAGCGGTAACACCAACCAAAATGATGACCATCTGCTTGACGTCCGCCCATGCCACCGCTTGAACTCCACCGAGCATGGTGTAGATGGTCGTGGGAATACCAATAGCAAAAATCGTAAGCGGCAAACTCCAGCCCAAAACGATTGACAGAATCACAGCCGGCGCAGCCACAATCACACCAGCACTAAGACCGCGGGAGACGAGAAACAATAAACTTGCCAAGATACGCGTTCGGACATCAAACCGACGTTCTAGATACTCGTAAGCGGTGTAGACCTTGGCTCTACGGAAAAACGGCACTAGGGTGACTGACAAAATAATCATCGCCAGAGGCAAACCAAAATAGAACTGCACAAACCGCATGCCATCGGTCGCCGCTTGCCCTGTAGTCCCAACAAGAGTAATTGCACTCATTTGGGTGGCCATTACGGATAGTCCTGCGGCCCACCACGGAAGCGACCGAGACGCCAGGAAATACCCCTCGACGGCATGTGTTCCTTTTGCTCGCTTGATCCCGTCATACAGAATCCAAGCAAGATAACCAGCGATGATTGCCCAATCTATAAAGTGCACGACTCTTCTATTATCATTAGGCAAAATGCCGCGAGAGTAGCCACAAAGCCACCAGAACTATCGCCTGCACGACGATTACCGCTATATAAGTCTTGGTCACTTAAACA
>Ga0209228_1001452_pt1 | contig 11845 bp, 9 predicted proteins | sample METZYME_3_150m_FD_187547 | JGI IMG/M metagenome (GOLD analysis project Ga0209228, IMG submission 187547) | Marine microbial communities from oxygen minimum zone in mesopelagic equatorial Pacific - METZYME_3_150m (SPAdes) (version 2) | ecosystem: Environmental > Aquatic > Marine > Oceanic | place...
AAGCCGATTGATTCAGCATCATCTTTATCAAATTGAGTTACAGTTCCAACCTCGTCATCAACTTTATAGAGCGGCATAAAATTAGATAATTCTGAGGGTGCTATAATTACACCACCTGCATGTGTTCCAGCATTCCTAACTAAACCTTCAAGCTTTCGTGATAAATTAATTATTGACTCAACATCCTCATCATGCATATATCTTTCTGATAATTCATCAGATTTTCTTAATGCTTCTTCAATTGTTATGCCAATATCAAATGGAACCAGTTTAGCTATTTGATCAACCAATCCATAAGGGTACCCAAGGATTCGGCCAACATCCCGAATAACTGCTTTAGCAGAAAGTGTTCCATAAGTAATAATTTGCGAGACCATATTATTGCCGTACTTGTTTGAAACATAATCAATAACTGTGTCTCGTCCATTAACACAAAAGTCAATATCAAAATCTGGCATAGAAATTCTTTCAGGATTTAAGAATCGTTCAAAGATAAGGTCGTGCTCTATGGGATCAATGTCAGTAATGCCTAGACAATAAGCAACTAATGATCCAGGTCCTGAGCCACGACCTGGGCCAACAGGAATATTTTGTTCTCTTGACCATTTAACAAAATCTGCAACGATCAAGAAATAACCTGAGAAGCCTGTGCTTTTAATTATTTCTAGCTCTTCTTTGAGCCGCGAATTATAAACTTGCTTATCAAGTGTTCGATTTTTCGAGAAATCTAAAAATCCCTCATTAGCTTCCTTCGTTAAGAAATCATCAATGGTATATTTTTCAGGAGTGGAAAATTCTGGGAGCACATGGTCAGTATTATCAAAGCCAAAGTTGCATTTTTTTGCAATTTTAATGGAGTTCAAAAGAGCCTCTGGCAGGTCATCAAACAACTCTTTCATCTCTTCGTTCGTTTTAAAAAATTGCTGATTAGTATAATCACGATGTCGGCTTTGATCTTCTAAGACTCTCCCTTGGTCAATACAGACTCTGGCTTCTAGAGATATATAATCATCTTCTGTTAAGAATTTAGGGTTGTTTGTAGCTACTAATGGAATGTTATATTCAGTGGATATTGAAACCATGTTCTCAATAAATTCTGCTTCTCTAGGCTGACCTGTTCTCTGTATCCCAATAAAGAAATTATTAGGAAACATACTTGTCATGGTTTTAATAGAACTCTTTAACCTTTGGGAATATTTACTGCTAATAATGTTTATTATCCCATCCTGATACGCAGAGATAGCAATCAGACCATCAGAATTTCCTTCTAGCCAATTGATGTCTATAAATGGCTCATTGCTTACAAAACCATCAGTATAGGATTTTGTTATCAGATAACAGAGATTTCTATAGCCTGTCTGATTCTCACATAACAAAATTAGCTTACAGGGAATACTTTTATCAATAGTTATTGAAATAATTGAGCCAATAATTAATTTAATGCCTTGTTTTTGCGATGCTTTATAAGCTTTAAAAGCTGAAAATAAATTATTATGATCCGTAATACCTACAGCTGGCATTTTATTTTTCTCACACAACTCAATAAGTCGGTCTATTCGGACAACGCTTTTGCCCAGTGAATATTGGGTATTTACATCTAGGTGTACAAAACCTTCATCTATTCTATTTGGTTCACTCATAGAGTTCAGGTTTAAAACTAAGTCGGTGGAAAGGGGTAGGTCCTAATTCTTTTATAGCACCAATGTGCTCTTTTGTTGGATAGCCTTTATTTTTTTTAAATCCATAGTCAGGATATCGATTATCTAATTCATTCATATATTGATCTCGACTCACTTTAGCAATTATAGATGCTGCTGAGATGCATGGAAATATCTTATCCCCTCCTATTATAGGTTTAAATTTTATTTCTTGCCCAAGGAGTTTTTTTGGTAAATAAGGGCCATCAATATATCCTTTTCCAAAATCTATTTTAATTTGGTCTATAGCCAGCTCCATTGCTTTTAAAGAGGCATTTAGTATATTGAGTTGGTCAATTTCTTTATTATTCTGACACCCTAGAGAATACTCATAACAATTTGAAACTATTAATTCAAATAACTCTTTGCGCTTTTTTATTGATAATAATTTTGAATCTTTTAGGCCAGCTAATGTTTGGTCTTCACCCATTACAACAGCTGCAGCATAAACTGGCCCTGCTAAGCAACCTCTGCCCACTTCATCAACACCAACTATTAGTGTCATAGGTGTTTTGTTGTATTTGAACTAAGAGGCAACGGCCTTCTCGATTATTTTTGCTGCTGTTTCTCCTGCATTCTTTCTTAGCTGATTATGAAGTTGTGTTAAATCTTCAATAGTACCTTCCACCTTATCTTGTTGATTTATCCATTTAATAGCTTCATTTTTTATATTCTCTGATGTTGCCTGATTCTGAATCAGTTCTGGAAAAATCTCTTTTTCTAAAAGGATATTTGGTAATGCCGCAAATTCAGTTTTAACTACATTCAATAATTTTAGAAAAAGATATGAAATGGTAGGCATCCTATAAATTACCACTGTGGGTTTTTTATAGAGTGCTGATTCAAGAGTTGAGGTTCCTGATTTAGTAATCACCAGATCTGAAGCTGAAATAGCTTTTCTGGAATCTGACAAAAACGTATATTTATTTATATCTTCTGGATGATATTTGGTTAAGATATCTTTCAAATCAGGGAATTTAGAGGGAACCAAAAATCGAATGCTATCTCTACCCGAAGTCGCTAGTTCATTCTTTAATTTATTAGCAGCATCAAATATTAATTTAGCATGAAATGATATCTCGCTTCTTCGACTACCTGGCATCAAAGAAATAACTAAATCATCATTAATACCAAGATCTTTCTTTGCTGCTATTTTGTCAGTAATTATTGGGATAGAGTCAGCTAATGGATGTCCAATAAATATTGATTTTAAGCCTTGCTCTTGTAGTAATTTTTCTTCAAAAGGAAACAAACAAAGCATAAGATCTATTTTCTTATTAAATGTCTTAACCCTATTCTCTCTCCATGCCCAGAAACTTGGAGATACCATATGGATAGTTTGAATTCCTCTTCTCTTTAAGGCGCCTTCTATGCTCAGATTAAATTCAGGGTAGTCAATACCAATAAAAGCATCTGGAGGTCGTTCAATAATTTTTTTTATAACTTGGTTTCTAATCTTATAGAGTCTCGGGAGATGTTTAACGACATCAAAAATACCCATAACGGATAAGTCCTCTATATCAAACCAGGATCCACAACCAGCTTCAGTCATTCTGGGACCAGTTATGCCTTGGAATTCATGTTCAGGGTTTTTCTTTTTCAGTTCACGAATAACTGACGAACCTAGAATATCTCCTGAGGGTTCACCTGCAACAATAACAAAATAAGCCACAATCTAATTTAATTTTTTCGAACAATCCCGCGAGTGGCATCTTTGAGAAATTCAACAAGAGTTGTAATTTCTCCGGCAATGTCGTCTATCGTATGGATTCTACTTATTGCTTCTTCTAACCTTAGTTCAGACATATACAAATACTTGTACGCAGTCTTAATATTTCTTATCTGATCAGAGTTAAAATCCCTTCTTTTTAACCCCTCTAAATTAATTCCTCTGGGTTCTGCAGGTTGGCCCATCACAATAACATATGGTGGAAGATCTCTGGCAATCCCAGAGTACATACCTAAAAAACTATGTGCTCCTATTTTACAGAATTGATGGGCGCCTGAGAAACCGCCAAATATTACATAATCCCCTACAATAACATGGCCAGCTAAGGTGGTGTTATTTGCAAAAATTGTATTACTGCCTACCTGACAATCATGTGCTATATGCACATAAGCCATAAGCCAATTATTATTCCCGAGTCTGGTTGTTCCCGCATCTTGAATAGTACCTTTATTGATGGTGGTGTATTCTCTGATGGTATTTTTATTTCCTATTTCAACTGCAGTGTCTTCATTATCGTATTTTTTATCTTGTGGATCATCGCCAATTGAAGCAAATGAATAGATACGGTTTTCTGATCCAATAGTGGTTTTGCCTTTTATTACAACATGAGAATCAATAACAGAACTCTCCCCTATTGCCACCTCGGGGCCAATAATTGAATATGGGCCAACACTTACACTGTCAGCTATATTCGCATCCTCAGAAACGATAGCTGTTTTATGTATCAGGCTCATTATCTTCTTTTGTTTTGATGCTAGATATGACTGACTTTAATTTACTCAAGCTTCTAAATATTGCTACATTTTTCTGCCAAATAGAGACCGCTTGATGAGGAAATAGATTACTTGAATACATACCTGGTTCTTTTATTGATTTCATTACAGCTGTTCTTGCAGTAAGGGTTGTATGATCTGCAATCTCAATATGACCAGTAATTCCTACTTGTCCGCTTATTTTACAATACTTACCAATAACTGAACTACCTGCTATTGATGTGCTTGCAGCAATGGCTGTGTGTTCTCCAATGACCACGTTATGAGCTATTTGAATAAGATTATCTAATTTAACACCATCCCTTATTTGGGTGTCTTCCATAGTGCCTCGATCAATTGTTGTATTAGCTCCTATCTCTACATCATTGCCAATTCTTACTGATCCACTTTGAGGAACCTTAAACCATTGTGATTTTTCGTCCTCAGAAAATCCAAAACCATCAGCACCAATAACGGCGCCAGAATGAATAATAGTTCTTAACCCGATATTTGACTGATTAAGAACCATTACACCTGGTCCAATCCATGAATTATCTCCAATTGATGAGTTAGAACTCACTACGGCATTAGCACCAATAAAAACAGACTCCCCAAGTTTTACATCTTTCCCAATATAAGCTCCTCCTTGAATAGAGCAGCTTGCAGGGACTTCTGATGAATCTTCGACTATGGCAGAGGGATGACAACCCATTTCAAAGTTCTTAGCCTTGTCAAAGTAAGATGCAATTCTTGCAAAAACTAAATAAGGATCATCAGCAATCAATGCTGCAGTGGGACAATTATCTAAGTCCTTGGTTCTAAGAATTACTGCACCAGCGTTTGTGTCTTTTAGAAAAGATCTATACTTATCGTTTGATAAGAAAGAAATGGAGTTGCTATTTGCCTCCTCCAATGAGGATACTTTAGAAATTAGAACTGTTGGGTCACCATTAAGTTTACAACCATATCTAGAGGCCAATTCTTCCAGATTGATTGTAATCTCAGGCAAAAATATCTCCCTAGTTAATTTCTTTAATTAACTTAGCCTCCGGATTTGCTTTCTCGGAAGTTTTTCTCCAAAACTATTGCAATATCATTAGTGATATCAACTGAAGCTCCTTTGAAGACAGTTCCTCCATTCAAAATAGTGCTCTGACTCATTCTTCCTTCATTGATAATAAGATCATATCCATTGTCTCTTCCAAACTTTTCTACCTCTTGAAGAATCTCAACAAGTATTTTATTTGACTCAATGGCAACACTAGTTTGCTGATCTTCTTGAACGCTTTTAATTAAAAACTCTAACTCTCTTTGGTCTCTTTGTAATTGAAGTTGAGTGTTTTGTCTTTCATCATTGCTAAGAGCTAAATTGTCTTTTTGTAACTTTTCTCTAGTTTCATTAAAAGCAGATTCTTTCGCCTCAATGTCGCGTACCCTTGGAGCATACTCTTCCTCAATAGCAGATTGCATATCTGCAGCTTGAGGCGACTCAGTAATCAGCTTCTGAATGTCCACAACACCGATCTTTACATTACTAACCTCTTGCGATAGAACGGGCTGACTTAGCAAAAATACTGCCAATATTGAATATATATATTTCATTTTCTCATCCTTATTTTTAAATAAACAAAACCATTGTCTAAAATGCACCACCAATTGTAAATTGGAATCTCTCTAGTTCATCACCTCTATAACTATTTGTTGCTACGTTTTCGTTAAGGGGAATAGCATAACTGAACCTAAATAAACCAAGAGGAGCTAGCCACTGGGCAGCTAGTCCTACAGACCTTCTTAGATTTCCCGTATCAAACCCATAATCTATAGGATTTCCTTCATAATCTAGAAACTCAATTTCACTGGTTGAAAAGACATTCCCAATATCAAAAAATAGACTAAATCTTGCTCGGTTAGCCCAATCACCAGGTATCGGTAATATCAATTCCATCTGGCTTGAAATAAGTAAGTTCCCTCCATAAGGATTGCCAAAATTATCCTTTGGACCCAAACGATGTTCTTTGTAACCCCTTACTGTATCTGGTCCTCCTGCAAAAAAGTTCTTATAAGGTGGCACACCAATAGAGTCACCATAGGCATCATTGAATGCAATATCAGCCTTAGCCATCAGTGTGAGATAGTTAACAAATGGAAAAGGAATTTGAAAATACTGCTTATAACTATAATTAATACCAAAATACTCAACATCACTCCCAGGAATGGCTACATTAGCTATTAATCGTTGTGACATCCCTTTATCGGCGAACATGTATCTATTTCTGGAATCATAAATCCATCCTAAGACGAGTTCAGCAGAATTGAATTTGGTTTTACAAAAGTCAAAGTAATCATCATCAAAGCATTCACTATTACCATTGCTAGTAACCCACTGTAAAGCTTGATCAGCGCTATAATCGCCAGCTAATAACTCAGAACTTTGTAAGGAACCACCATATATAAATCTTTGGAATTCACTTAATGGATAGGAATATTCAAGTCCTGTTGAATAAGTTTTAGTTGAAAAATCTGAAGAAGCTGAGGTGAATTGATTGAATGATGAAAGAGAAAGCCTTAAGGTTCTAGAAATTTCATCTATCCCTGAGTAAGCGCTTGTAGTTGAAATACTGTAAAGATCTCTGTATTTGCTTGAATTGAGATCTACTGCAACTCGATTACCAGTACCAAAGAAATTAGTATGCACAAAATTTCCATTCAACATTAATTTCTGATATCCAGAATAGCCGATTCCTCCTCCAAACTGTCCTGGCAATCCTTCTTTAATACTAAATTCAGCATCAACGAGATCGCTTGTTCCGGAAACTGGTACTGTCTCAAATTCAACCTCTTCAATAAAAGGTAACCTTTGAAGCCTAATTTTTGACCTTTCTAATCTACTTTTCGAATAATAGCCGCCTTCAAGTTGTCTAAGTTCTCTTCTAAGAGTGTTGTCATTAATAGAAGTTGTGTCACTAAAATTCACACGTCTGACATAAACTCTACTTTTTGGTTGAATATAAAAAACAACTTTGACTTCTTTTGAGTCCCTATCTAACTCAGGTATAGCTTCCACTTCAGCAAAAGAATAACCCTCTTCACCGAGTTCGTACTCAATTAACTCTGAAATAGATGTTAGAAGCCCTTGAGAGAATATTTGGCCAGGTTGAGCAAACACTAAGTTTTCAATCCTATCTCGAGGGATAACAAACTCACCTGTAAGCTTAACATCTGATAACTTATAAACCTCTCCCTCAGAAATATTGACAGTTACAAATATTCCTGTTTTATCCTGAGAAATAGCAACCTGTGCAGAATCAATTCTAAAATTAGCAAAACCTTGGTCAAGATAAAAACTTTCTATGGATTCAAGGTCTCCTTGAAGATCTTCCCTAGAGTATCGATCATCTTGATTAATAAAAGACAGCCAATTAGGCATTTTTAACTTTAATCTATCTAATAAATCTTCATCAGAGAAAATTCTATTACCAACTATATTGATTTGTCGAATTTGTGCTCTATCTCCCTCATTGACATCAACCCTGACAGTGACAGTATTACCAGGTAGATCTTCAACGGTGGTTTTAATTTTTGCACTGTATTTACCAAAACTAAAATATTGATCAATCAATGATCTTTCTATTTCATCAAGTATTGAAGGGTCATAATTACGCCCTACCTTAAAGCCTATATTGGTTAGTGATTCTTCGAGATCTTCTGTTTTAATGTCCTTATTACCTTCGAATGTAATTGAAGCAATAGACGGTCTTTCTAAGACCGAAATAATAAGCACACCTGAGGGATCCTTTCTAAACTCAATATTCTTAAAAAAACCACTTGAATAGACTGAACGAATTGACTCTTGCACCCTAAGGTCATCAATTGTATCGCCAATATTGACAGGTAAATAATTAAGTAAAGCACCTTCTGATATTTTCTGTAAGCCCTCAATCTTTATGTCTTTAACAATAAAATCCTCCTCAGCTTCTACATAAGTAAAAGATAAGCATGCGACCAAAATGACTAGAATTTTTATTCTCATTGCTGTCTATATTTTTTAGTTGAAAATTCTTGTTAGGTCATTGTACAACGCAAAGACCATAAGGAATAATAATGCGCCTACCCCAATCTGTTGGAAAACAATTTGGATTTTCTCTGGAAGCGGCCTTCTGATTATTTTTTCTATTAGAACAAAAACAATTTGACCGCCATCAAGGACCGGCACAGGTAACAAGTTTAAAATACCTAAACTAATGCTGATTATTGCCATAAAAGATAAGGTGGCAATCAAACCTCTTTTTGCAACCGTGCCGGCGTCCTTAGCAATACCAACGGGACCGCTCAAATTTTTTCCAGAAATCTGGCCTGTTATCATTTTTCCAAACATATTGAGTGTAAGAACAATCATTTCATTTGTTTGGCCTATAGCCATGGTTATGTTTTGAGGGAACGAATACTTCTCAACTGCTAAGTATTGGTTGATTTGTTCTTGATCTATTGTTGTCCCAATTCCTATAAATCCTTTGCTCGAATCATCATCCTTAACACCTAGAATTACTTCAGTAAGATAAGTCTCTCCGTTTCTTTGTATTTGAATATCAACGCGTTTACCTGGTCTGCTATAAACTAATTCTACAAACTCTTCTAGACCGTTAATCTCAATATTATCTATTTTTAATAATGTGTCTCCAGACTTAAGGCCTGACTTCTCTGCTGGACTATTTTCAGCAACTGAGGCAATAATCGGATTAATTTTAGGTTGAAAAGGTTGAAATCCTAGGCCTGTAAAAATTGCATTTGGTGCTGTTAATTCTTTCGTTCTTCCTGTGACATCAAGCACAATGTCTTTTTTATTATTTGATTCATCAATAACAGATATTTTTATTATTTCATCATCTAAAACTTCACCAATCATAGAAATAAGCGCACCCTGCCATGTCTTTACTTCTCTATCTCCTACGTTAACAATCTGATCACCTGTTCTTATGTTATTTTGCCAAGCAATTGATTGTTGTTCGACATCCCCTATTAGAGGTACTGTCCCAGGGACACCTGATGAAAACATAAAGATATAAGCAACTATGGCAAATAAAAAATTAGCTAAAGGACCTGCAAATAGTATAAAGATTCTTTTAGTCGCTGATTGCCTATTAAAGGCTCTGTGCTGTTCTTCCTCAGCTACATCCTCACTTCTCTCATCTAGTAATTGAACATATCCACCTAAGGGTATCGCTGATAAACAATACTCAGTCTGATCATGCCCTCTTTTCCTGCTTATCAATATTTTTCCAAAGCCAATGGAATACCTCAAAACTTTCACATTACAAAGTTTTGCAGCTAAAAAATGCCCATATTCATGGATGGCTACTAGAACACCAACCAAAACTATGAAAGCTATTATTGAAAATAAAAAATCCATTTTGCTAATTCTGTTTAATAATTATGAAGGAATTATAAAGATTGAACACTTTATTAAAAGGAATAAACGAAGAAATTAATTTATCATCGAAGCAAATGTGATCCAAGCAAAATCATATTCTAAATAAAAAACTAGTAGTGCAGAAAATGCAAAGAACGGGAGCACAGCTATTACACCATCTAATAAATCAATGAATCCACCATGTCCAGGAATAAGATTGCTAGACTCTTTTACTCCCTTATTTCTTTTTAAAAGGCTAAAAGTAATATCGCCAACAAAAGAAATTAAAGTTACAAAGAAGCCAAAAAAGAGAAACTCAATGATGTTTAAATCAAAACTATTAGCAATTGTCGCAAGACACAAAGGAGTTATTAATAATGCTGAGATAAATCCTTCTATGGTTTTCCCAGGGCTTATTTTTGGTAGAATTTTTCTTTTTCCAAAAAGTTTGCCTGAAAAATAAGCTACGGTATCAGCTATAGCAACACTACCTATAATTATTAATGGGTACATTGGGTTAGATAAAATAATGAATAATGAATTAAGAGCTGGGATTAAAATTAAGGAACCTAAAAAACAAACCTGTAGATCACTTAGTTTCTTGACATTAAATCTAAAAATCCAGATACCGATAATACACCATGATAAGCAAAAAAAGAAAAACGCATATATAGAAGAATTATAGTTTTGATGAAGAAATTTTATTAATTGAATTAGTAGCAGAGGAACAAATATATTTAATATGATAAAAACACAAAGAAAAATTATTCTATTTTTCTTCTGTTCAATTAATAATAAAAACTCCCAAAAAATAAGAGCAAAAACTATAGCAGCTGCTATAACACCTAAATAAGATGCATCATAGATAAGATATGCAAATAACAATATTAAAACTGTTGCTGATATTACTCTTTTAGTTAATTCGGACACTTAAGCTTTTTTTTGGTCAACTTCTCTATCAATTGATCCAAAACGTCTTTCAGATTTTGAGTAATTTTCTAATATTTCAATAAATTCTTGTTCTTCAAAATTAGGCCATAAAGTCTCGGTAAAATAAATCTCTGAATACGCTGCTTCCCAAAGCATAAAATTACTTAACCGTGTTTCTCCTGAAGTTCTAATAATTAAGTCTAGATTTGGTAAATGATTAAATGATAAATAATTAGAAAACAACGACTCGTCAATGGCCTCTTTTTCAAACTTTCCATCATTTGTATGATCAATAATATTTTTAACTGCTTCGACAATGTCCTGCTGAGCCCCATAACCAATAGCAAGTGTCAATTTTAGTCCTTCGTTCTGAGAGGTGATTGCTTCCATTTGCTCTAACTTTCTTTGTAGAATTTTTGGTAATAATGTCTTATTCCCGACTTGTTTAAAACGAACCTGATTATCTATCAATAGACCTGTGTATTTTCCTATGGTTTTCTCAAATAGTTTCATTAAACCACTAACTTCCTTCGCTGGTCTTGACCAGTTCTCAGTACTGAAAGCATAGAGTGTTAAGGCCTCAATTCTTAATCTGACACAAGTTTCTACTAATTCTCTAGCTTTTAAAACTCCTGCTTCATGACCAAAGATTCTTCTTTTGCCTCTCAACTTTGCCCATCTACCGTTGCCATCCATTATAATTCCCAGGTGTTTAGGTAAATTTTGGATAGTTGGTAGGTTCTTTTCTGATTCGATTTGAGTCATTACCTAGATAGTCATTAATTCTTCTTGTTTGCCATTACTCAATGCTTCAATATTATGAATCATTTTATCTGTTATGGTTTGAACATCTGATTGGCCTTTATGGTAATCATCTTCTGAGATCATTTTTTCATTTAGAAAATCTTTTAAGTCATGTATTGAATCTCTACGAATATTCCGAACAGAAATTTTTGCTTGCTCTTCCTCAGACTTAACCTGTTTGGTTAAATCAATCCTTCTTTCTTCTGTCAGCGGAGGCAGTGGAATTCTTATTATATTGCCTGTAGTTACAGGATTTAGTCCTATATTTGCCTTAGCTATCGCTTGTTCAATCTCCGGGATAAATTTTTCCTCCCATGGTGAGATAGATAGAGTTTGAGAATCTTCAACAGAAATATTTGATAATTGCTTAAGAGGAGTTTCAGTTCCGTAATAATCTAATGAGATACTATCTAAAATATCTGGTGAGGCTCTCCCGGTTCTGATTTTTGCAAGATTTGATTTAAATGCATCAACAGATTTTTGCATTCTCTCATTAGCTTCCTGATTTATGTCTTCAAGCATCTTA
>Ga0209228_1001453_pt1 | contig 11841 bp, 14 predicted proteins | sample METZYME_3_150m_FD_187547 | JGI IMG/M metagenome (GOLD analysis project Ga0209228, IMG submission 187547) | Marine microbial communities from oxygen minimum zone in mesopelagic equatorial Pacific - METZYME_3_150m (SPAdes) (version 2) | ecosystem: Environmental > Aquatic > Marine > Oceanic...
CGTACTATCATCGTAATAAATCTTACTGAACATTTTATATGGATTAACAATACGATGTAGTTCTCTTGTATCTGTATCAAATACATGAAACCCTTTTGGATCATCATAGTCACTCCAAGTAATCTCATATGGGCAACCCAAGTAAAAGATTTGACCATCATCAGACTTGTGATGAAAGTGGCCACTCATTACCGTATCAAATCTTAAAAATTCTTTCTTTGAGATTCCACCTTGAGATTCATATCCCTTATACATCTGGAATCCATCAATCTCCAAGTGACCCAACATTGTATCAGCTCGGGTTTCATCCATCATACCCATTGCATAAACTTCATTTTGTGGATTAATCCACGGCATCAACAATATCGGGAATCCACCAAAGTCAACTTCCTGTGCTTCTGCATAGATATTAACATTATCAAACTTGTCTGCAAGTAACTCAGTCAATGAATTTACATCATTTGTATTTTTAAAATAGATATCATGGTTCCCCACGATCATATGGAGTTGCACCTCAAGATGATTAAATGGTGCGATGAACCGCTCACGAAAATCTTTTGCAATACGGTAAGAGATATACTTCCGTCTGTCGAGTACATCACCTAAATGGATGCAATGCTTTATGTTATTCTGTTGTAAAAATGGAAAAAATATACCTTCATAAAATTGGTAAAAGTATTCATTAAAATTTAAGTTATCATTACGAGCACCGAAATGGGTATCGGTTATCAATGCAATCTTCAAGTATCAGTCTCCATAAAATTTTCCAAGCCGGAGGTCTTTGATTGAACTTCCTTTTTCTTTGTTTTGTATACAGCTTCATCAGGCACCATAATCGTTGGATCAAATCCCCCCACAGAATATTTTGTGTCGTCACCTTCTAACGTAACGTAATTTACATACTCTTGGTTCTCAATCATCTTGTGCTTGATGTGAGTTTGTTTTTTTTCTTTTTGTATCCTACGAATAAATGCGTAGTATATAATTTGTGTAAAATATGCAAAGGGGTTCTTGGATTTTTCGGGATTAAAGTTATGTATGTATTGCAAACAGTTTTCTATACCATCAGAAATCATTTCCTGTTTGTAAGTATAGTTAATAAAGTTTGGTCTATATGAAAGACCGTTTGCAATTTTTAAAAAACACTCGCCAATATAATTTGTAACTTGTGGAGTTGGCTCTCCTTCTTCTTCTGCTTCTTCACATTTTTCATTCCAATCTTTTAAAGCTTCTAGAAATTTTACATTGTTAACATAATGAACTGTTTTCTTTTTAGCCATTATTTTTTCTTCGTCCTTTTATTCATGTACAATTGTACTTAATTAACTATATACTATACAGTATAAGGTATGGTAATGTCAAGTGATTGACAATGCCCTAACTTATCTGTATAATTCTATATAACCAGAGGGGAATAGTATTAATGAATTGTTCTAGTATGTTTCTTTAAAAACTCTGTCGTTTCTTCTAACAATCTTTCCAGTTCTTCTTGTTTGTTCCAATCTTTAAAATCTCTCTCTACACGCCCTTCTAATTCAATTTGTTCTAAATTTTTATCAGTTGGCTCTCCTTCTATATCTTCTGTTGTGGACGTAACCAATCTCATTCCTTTTATACTTTTTAGAACATATTCATAATATTTACTCATTCCCAAAGATGCTGGAACCATCGTTATAATTGTAGACTTGTTAATTGCAATCTCTTTTTCGTCTGTAAATGGTTGCACCCATCGAGTTAAAGCCAAACCTTCTTCTATCCCTTTTTGGGTTGCACGGCTCATAATATCCATTTTTAGGGGTGCAGTTACCTCTAATATAATATCACTTTCATTCTGATCTTTAATATCACAAATAATATTTTCACCATTTGATAATTTTAGTATTTGGTAATTAGTGTTCATAGTTTTACTCTGTCGATTTTATAATCGAATTGTTCCTCGTTGTATATATTTATTCGTTCATAAAAGTGATTTAGTGTAAAGTTTCTGTGGTTTTTGTGGCTGAGGTCATCTGAAATGTCAAATAATCGAACGGTACGTTTACTTCCAGTTTTACGCAATCCTCTCCCAAGCGATTGGAGCACTCTAATTTTAGATTTACTCGGGCTTGCGAACACGATGTTATGCAAGTTCCTAATATTGACACCAGTACTAAATGTACCATAAGACGCAACAATGATTGCGTTCTTTTCATTTTCTGTAATCGCACGAATGTTTTCCCTTGTCTCTGCGTTTGTGCCTCCATAGACAAAGAAAACCTGTCTATCAAAGTTCTTCATTTCATCATATAGAAATTTGCCGTGCTTTAAAACCAGTTGAAACAAACAAAGTGTGTTTCCTTCCAGATTATCGCAAAGGTTAATAATAAAAGCATTGCGCCTGACATGGCCCACCAAGTAGTTAATTTCTTCAGCATAAGATGATCTCCTTATTTCTTTGCTTTCTTCTTCTGTATGTTTTAAAACGATACATTTTATTTCTAAGTCAGCTAAAGTTCCTTTATCCATCAACTCTTTTGTTGATGTAACTTTCTGCACAGAACCAAACAACCCCTCTAGTATTAGTTGATGAGTTTGTGTTCCATCCAAAGTTCCTGTCAATCCGAACCTATATTTACACATATCAAGTTTTGTCAATATACTGGTAAGAGATTTTGCTTTATACAAATGAGCCTCATCACCTATGACACAACCAAACTGTTTGAAGTATGGTTTCTTCATTTTGTATAAAGACTGCCATGTAGAAATAACTACTGACTTATCAGTATCCTTTTCATGTCCAGCATATATACGATGTAAGTAATCATCGCTCCAACCATAATCAATAAAATCAGAATACATTTGTTCTACCAGTGATGTGGTTGGAACAAGAATTAGTATCTTCCGTTTCTCTAATAAAATATTATAGTATCTTACAATCGCATAGATGATTAGTGATTTGCCAGAAGCGGTAGGGCTAAGAAATAAACCACGATGCTTTCGTATTGCTGTATATACGGCATCAATCTGGTAATCACGGATGTCCAGAACCTTTCCATTGGAAGTGGCCCTGAGAGATTTGATAAAATCTGCCGTCGTATTTCTCTGTAAACTGAGCTTCTCATCTTTTACTTCTCCGTCTAATATATATTCGACTTCATTTGTTGAACAGAACTGTTCTATGTAAGGTAATAGCCCAACATAAATTTTTCCTGCCTGTATAGAGAATAATCGTATCTTACCGTCCCAGACTTTATTACGATACGCAGGCATGAACTTAGCGCCTGGCACTTCAAACGTAAAATAATCTGACAGTTCTCTTGCAAGTCCAGAGTCAACATCAATTTTTAAATATACTTCGTCAAGTTTAGATATGTGCATTTTGCAAAGTATTCGGTTCACCGTAATCGCCTCTAACGATTACATTCCATGATATGCTAACTCTCTCCACCTTAGTAGGTGGAACCCAATGCATCAACCAAGAAGGAAATATAAATCCAATACCCACTACAGGATTAAATTGAATCATGCTAGAGTTATTCCAGTTAGATTTGTTTCTTGGTCTAAATGTTGATGCTTGTGGCCGTGGGTCAAAAAATTGTATCGGAGAAGCTTCCTCAGATGCTCGTAGATAATAAACACCAGATAATATATTATTAGAGTGCGTATGTGGTGGATGATCATCACCCCTTGATAAAGTGTTCCCCCACATATTTGTTATCTCTACGTTTTCATACTGATACTTATCTGTATCTAAAATATGTTTGTTACACTCTAAAACTCTTTGACTAAAATCTCTAAAGGCTGGATGCTGATGTAAATCATCTCCCTTTTTTTCAAACTCAATAACGTTTAACATATTCATATGGGAATTTGCATCTTGGTATCCCTTAAATTCATGAATCAATGTTGGAAAACAATGGTAGGTTTTTACATTAACCATGACACCACACTCCATCTCGCACCGTAATCTATCTTGTTTACCTTGTGAGGAAACATAAAGTTGGAAGGAAAAACAATTGCAGAACCTTTGCTGGTTTTGTATTCATTATCTGCAACCACAAATTCTCCACCTTTGTAATCTTCGTTTAGGAAAAGTAACACTGACAAATGAGGATAACCATATTGTTGGCCATGCGAGTGATGGATATTGTCTATGTGTTCCGACATAAACCCGCCACTACTATAACGATTTATTCTGAAATCTGTATACCTCTTACAAACAACTTTGTGAACTTTCTGATAAATACTAAGGACGTTTAGTGTGTGTTCCTTCATTTCCTCGTAATACTTTTCATTAACCCGAAACCATACATCGTCCATAAACACCCTCTGAGAACTCTTAGGACTTGTACCATCGTGCGTAGAATATGTAGATGGGGTCAACTCCTTACTTTCTATAGTATAAGATATAATGCCATCACAAAGTTCATCGGGGACTACATTTTCATAGTAACCAATCCACTTCCCAAGAAATACACTCATATCATTCCAGCTTCAAACTGTCTCCAACTGATTGCATTTTTAATATCCCATTGTCGATTAGTAATCGATTTGAGAATACCGTCAATATATTTAATTACCGATTCCAGATACGCAACCTTGTGTTCCGATTTGATAATGTCCTCATCAGACTCTATATAAACATGCAAGTCTGTTTTGAGAACCTTAAGGTCAAAAGGTTTAGTTACATAAATTTTTGCATCAGCCTTGCCACCGTAATATTCCCATTTCTCACGATATAAAACTTTATACTCACCCTTTGCTCGGTGCAATAAAAGTTCAAAATTTGTTTTGTAGTCTAGATATTTGGAATAGAGTTCTTGGTTTCTTAGAGATTCGGTATCTAATCGTTCATCATTTATTGTCAGGTCTTTTTCAACCTGAGCTTTCAATTCATCAAGGGTCATAAAGTCTCCGTTATAGTGTCACAATCTCATATATTTTATAAGTAAAATCTGCGGTTACAGATATATATTCAACATCTGTGGCAGTCTGTGTCATGTCCAATGCTCCAAGTGAAACAGGATATAAATCTTGAAAACGAACCTCGACCACTGGATTATTTTTATTAGTCAACATGGTAAGAATCGCATCGCCAAACATTCCTCTTGCAGATGTTGCTGTTTTTACATCACCAATATCATTACTCGTACCTTGTGTTGCAATCGGTGTACTTGCTGTTGCAGATCTAAAATCAGAAAATTGCTTTCTACTTTTAGGGAACCCGATTGCAGTCATCCATTCGTGCAAGGAAATATAATTTTCAAGATACTCATCAACAATAAAAGTTATTGAAAGATTTTCATAACTGAGGGTATCACCCATCATTGGTATCTCTTTATATGGAGTTGGAAATACAGCATCACCCAAACTTATTGCAGGCACATTTGCAGCTGTAGTGAAAAATTCAACTTTTGGTAGTTGATGAATGTTAAACTTAAACTGTGTTGGACTCAGATAATCTAATTTATCTGGTTGCCGAGATATCGGTGATTGTGAAGTAGCCATAATACTATTTATAAGTTACTTTAATATCAACTATATTTTCGATTAACTGGCTTGAGTCCGAAGGCAGTTTGGAGTGCTGGTTCTTTTGAAGTTAACTCATCATACCGAAGATACCAAATCTTCAAGTAGTTATAAAAAGGAACATTGGGATACAAATGGTGAATAAGATGATAGTTTTGAAAAACCATTAGTGGTGTAAGTAACCATTCCCAACCTTGTCGTACCGTTGTTGCTTGGTATTTATTATCATGTGCAGAAATGTCTGCTGGGTGATGTGGTAGGAATACAAAAACAAAACCAACTAATGCTAATCCTATGCGAGATGGTAAAACCCAAAGTAACAAAAATTCATATCCAAATCCAAGAGCAACAAATGCAGCTATTATACTAAGTAGTATAGTTACATAAACCAGTACTGAAAAACCATGACGCCTAGCGACTGGCCCTCCCTTTAACCACTCTTTAACAAATATGGATATGTAGTAAACATCGAAATTTGCCCATCGTAATGGTAGAACCCACCACTTCCCATGATGCATAAAATTATCTGGGTCATTATCACACGTTGTATGACCGTGATGATTCAAATGAATCCATCTTGCTATTTCCAAAGGAGCTAGAGGTACTAATAGAAACAGGGAAATCCGACCTAATAAGTCATTTACTAATTTGTTAGTTGAAACAGTTTCATGAATAGATTCATGAAGTAGTGAGAAAAAGAAATAAAGACAAACTCCGTTTATTAGAGTGGCAAGAAGAAACGGTATATTACCGTTAATAGCCGCAAAGGAAGATAGCCCAAAAATCAAAGAACCGGCAAGGAACAAAATCACTGCTGGCCAAGATAACGAAGGCGTTTTGGAAAGATTTCTTAAATATTTTTCTTTATTAAAAATTTCACTATTCCCCAATATTATTTATAATAAAAAAAAGGGGGTCAACTGACCCCCCTTTAACTTGTGGTTGGTTACTCCAACTCTTATTATTACATAAGGTTCGTAACTTTAACCTTCCTGTAGTACTTGTTAGTCGCACTCGAAATCGAGATTGCACCTTCAGCGGTAGCAGCAACTGTACCAGTATGAAAAGGATTAGCAGCAATACCATATCGGGTCTTGAAACCAATCTTCGGTTGGAAAGTCTGTTCTCCAACTGCACGAACCATCTGCAACGGAACGTATGGGCAGTAGAACATTCCAGCATCATACGGTGAAGTACCTTTATAACCTACAACATAGTACTGAGAAGCAGCTACGTTTGCAGCGTAGGGGTCAACATAAACTTTGTAGCGTCCGTTAAGAACACCAGCAAAAGTTGTAGTTGTGTCGTCTACGTTTAGGTTATTGGAAAGAGCAGGAGTATAATCCAAAACTCCAGACATTTGCAATGCAGATGCAACATCAGCAGAACAAAGAATCATATTACCCTTTCCTCTACGAGTCTGTTGACCAACTGCGTTTGCATCTCTCTCAACTTGAAAGAGAAGTCCTTTAAATTTTTCAACCGACCATCGACCGTTAGAGTCTGTATCCAAATCGAAGATACCAGCAGTCGTTGTATTGACTCCAGCACCCTTGACAGCAGACACATAAATGTTACGGACAACTTCTCGGTTAATTTCTGCAAGTATTTCAGCAGATAGAATATTCGCAAGTTCTGTTTCTGCGTCAAGACCATGAATTGCTTTAAGGTCTTGTGCGAGTTCCATTGAATACTCTGCTTTGAGAGCTCTTGTTACCGCAGTAACCGTATGCTTCTCAATGCTGAACGCCATTTCTGCAAATACGTTAGTACTAGAGTTGTCACCTAATGCTTCACCTTGAGCAGTAGTTGAACCTGTCGCACTGGTGTATGTTCCAGCAGAAGGACTATCGTTAAGAACAGCAGGGTTAGTTTCGGTTGCACCGACATCCCCACCACCGATAGTACCAGCAGCGTTCTGGTTAGATTTACCTTGTCCACCTGGCAAGGCTTCATCTGCAAGCGCTTCTGCACCAGTTTGAGACTGATAACGTGAACGCATTGCAAAGATAAGACCAACTGGCCCTGTCATTGGCTGAACACCGCATACATCATATGCGATTAGGTTCGGCATTGAACGTCTGACCAGTGATATTAGGATTGGATCCCAATTATCAACTGCACTTCCTGTTGAGTTGGCTGGTGCGGCTTCTGAAAGGAACGCACGATCTTCTTTGAGTGCCTTTTCTTGGTTCTCAAGAATTACTGTAGTGACTGCCCGCTTGTAACTATCCGAAATCTCAGGGAGATCTGGATGTTGGAGGACTGGCTGCCACTTTTCTTGTAGATGTTCTGTTTGAAACATGTTTGTTTCTCCTTATTATTTTTCTACGTTTATTTATAAATTAACTTTTTTGCACTATTTGACCGTTCTACCTATGGCAGACATATACGCATCCATAGATGGAGTTAGATCAATGTCCTGTGCGGTGCCAGTTTCTACATCATCGATATTTTCAGTCGTTTCCACTGATGTTTTTGGAAAATAACTTTCTTTCAAAGTATCTAACTTTTCACGGAAAGATTCTTCGTCAGTGTATTCCACATCATCCGTCAGGGACTTAAACTTTTCAATTTCTGTATCAGCCAAACCTTCGTAAACCTCAGATATGACTTGTTCCCTAACCAGTTTAGCATTACCGTCTTTCAATGATACATTCTTTTCGATTGTTTCACTGATTTTGCCTTCTAGTTCAGAAATCTTTTCAGACTGTGCTTCTAACACATCATATTTCTCGTCTGGAATATCAATGTAGTGATCTTCAAATAGTTGTTTCAAACCAGAAATGAAATCTTCTGCAATCTCACCTTTTAATCCACGTTCGACTGCGAGTTCATTTTCCTTCATCCATTCATCAGTAACATAATTGAGATATGTATCGACTTTATCAGTCATCTCATCTGTTGCTGACTGTACATTTTCTTTCAGTTTTACTTCGTATTCGTCTTCGAGTCTTTCGATCTCTGCACGAATCTTCGATTTAACCGCAGCTTCAAACACTGTTGCAGCCTTACGTTTAAATTCTTCGGATAAGTCACCTTCGCCATTTACGAGTGCTTCAACGTGCTCTGCAACGTCTATCTCTTTAACTCGATTTTCAATGGCTTCCTTCTTGACTTCATCCATTTCATTTTCTTCTTCTTCTTCGTCATCATTGTTATGCATAGCATTATAAAGTTTTTCTAATTGAACCTTATTCATTTTTGGCATGCCCTTAGAAATTACTTCAGACATTTGTGTCTTAGTTAATTTCTTTTCTGGTGCTGCTTCTTTTTCTGCAATGACTTCGCCATCGTGATCTACTTCATCACCAGCAGCGAGAGGTTTACTCGTTGCACCTGTTCCGTCATCTTTAGCTTTAGGTTTATCCATTTTCTCAGGTTTTCCTTCACCCTTCTGTGATTTTTCACCACTTACTTCTTTTGCTTTTGCTACGACTTTCTTAGCCGGAGCATCTTTTTGTTCTGGGTCAACTACTGCTTTACCCGTATCTTGGACTTCGCCTTCTGCTTTGTCCATTTTGTCAGCAGGAGCTCCACTTTTTTTCGGAGCATCCTGTCCATTGGCCTCTTCAAGTTCTGCAAGAACTTCGGCTTCGAGTTCCTCAATCGTTCTATCTAATTCGTTATCCGCCATGGGGATTTCTCCTTATATTCTTATTAAGATTATTTATAAATTATAACATTTTGAGGAACTTTGCAAACTCCAAAGCATCCTCTTTTGCGTGTTTAGACCGAACTTTTTGTTCCATTCGTCCTTTCATACGCACTAGTTCGGCCTCTACAAGTGATCCATGATTCCAAACCCACTCTTTTCCTTCCATAATTCCCTCGACAAATGCGTTGGGAGCGGAAGGATCTGCAACAATGTCAGCTGCAGTTGCGAGATAGAAATCATTTCTAACGTAGTTCGCACCATTCTTTTGGTCTAAACTACCCATTCCCCTAGAGGACACGCCTAATTTTGCACCTTCGTCCATGAGATTTTTTACAATCTCACCCATAGGTGTTTTAAGTATTTTTGCTTCACCAATGAAATTTTTTCCATCGGGATACAATGCAGTAATCATATGCGATGCACGTTCAAGATTAACTGTTGGGCCATCTGGGTGTCCCAACTCACCAAACGCACGTTTCTCATTGATATACTCTTTGCTGTATCTCTTTACTTCTTTTTGCAATATCTCCATTGGATATATTCGACCATTGCGGTTTTTTACATCCGCTTGCATAAAGATACCTTTTATTTTATATTCTTTCTTACCATTCTCTTTTTCTTCGCAGATATAATCTATCTCATCAGAGAATTGTTCAGATATTAATTTGACTGTATCCATGTTATCTAACCTCTATTATGCAGTATAGTTTTCATCTTTAACAAATTCAATCAGTATAAAACCTGATGTACCTTGACAAGATAGTTCCATATCACCAGAGGTTGCGCCAGTATTTGTTGCATTAGATTTAATCAACCCAGCAGAACCATCATAATGTCCACTTCCAGCAAGGTCAATTAATGTTACATCTGAATCACCCTGTTCAATAATTGCGGCATGACCTGTATCATCATTAGCAGTTCCTTGTACTAAACCCCACCAAAGTCTTTTGATGTGTAATTTAGCTCCGTTTGCATGACCATCTAAACCACTTGCATCTAGGATAGCATTTGTTGCAGTTGTATCATCATCAATATTAACCAAGACGGTCACTGTTCCACCTACAGCGCCAGATACGCTTCCCATTGCAGTATCTCTTAATGTTCTAGTCGCAAAAGCCATTATAATCTCTCCTTAAATTGCCAGTATTTCTTTTTCAAAGTAGCCCATGAGTTCTTTCTCTGGAACTTTATATTTCTTAGAAACCGTTGTAATAGTTTTCTCAAAAGTATTTAGGAAATCTGAAGGTTTCGCATCCATTTTCTTGAAAATATCGTCAACGGCGTTCTTCATCTTGGGAGATAATTTTTTATACTCCTTCGATTTCTTATGCTCGTCCTTTTCCAAGACAGGAACATATACCTGTTCAAATTTCTTCGGCATTTTCCTCCACCTCTGGAACACTCTTAACAAAACTGTTTGCAACTTCTTGCCGTTTAATTTCCAGTGCAGCACCAACCTTGTCGGCCATCGCACTCTTAAATGCATCTTCTGATTCAAGATGACTCCCTTGTACTAACTTGTCTACTAAATCTTTAACGCTCATTAATAATCTCCGTTTCCGTTTCCGTTACCAGTTCCAGCTGGATCATCAGGGTCTATAGGGGCTCCATCGACTTGAGGATACCTCGTAACACCATCTGTACTATCTGGAACATCGACTCCACCTTCATCTGGATCCATTCCAGATTCTTTATTTATTTCGTCTTGCATATTATCAATTTCTGCTTCAGTCATACTTAGTACGTTCTTCTGAATCCATTTCTTACTGAAGAATGTACCGACATAAGACTCTACTGTTTGTAAAACTTCTAATCGGTCTTTCAGAAGTTCTGCTTCCTTGAGTTCTGCAAAATGTCCGTCCTGTAAAAAGTCATATTGTATATGTTCTTTAATGTTTGACCAATCTTCAAGAGTAATAACACCCTTGAGTATGAGTTGTGTTTTAAGTATATCTGTAAACAGTGCAGTAAATTTTTTACGCAACCGTTGTACAAATTTGGTGAACTTCAGTTCATCCCTTGTAATCTCTGTTGACCGTCCAAGGCTGAAGGCCTGTTCAGCTTCCATACGAGAGACAGGTACGTTCAATGAACGATACAATTTTCTCTGGAAATAAACGATGTCATCAATCTCACCCAAGTTAGAACCGCCAGGCAAAGTTGTAATTTCTGTTCCTCGACCACCTTCTCTACGAGGCAACCAGAAATCTTCCAACATACTCATCTGATTACGATCATCTCGTATCTCACCAGTTGATGCATTGTAAACCAGTTTATTACGATAACGGTTCATCACATCTTTAAGATATTGTTCTGCCTTTATCTTGGGCAGATTACCAACATCGATATAGAAGATACGTCTTTCTGGAGCTCTTGATATGCGATAGATAACCAGTGCATCCTCAATCATGCGTAACTGGTTAACAGGTTTAATTGCTTTATGTAAATAAGAAAGAACGTGTCCTTTGTTCTGATCGATTACACCAGACGGACAATAACTGATACTGTCAGCTGCAATTTTTATTCCCTGAGAAGTCCCCTGACTTGCAATACCTTTATCATTATACAAATAATATTCATCAACTTTCTTTATTAATTCTATACTTGTTCCCTGTTTTGTTTCTCTGGCAACTTCCCTGACCTTTTTGATTTTACTTGGGTCAATATATCTTAAT
>Ga0209228_1001455_pt1 | contig 11835 bp, 16 predicted proteins | sample METZYME_3_150m_FD_187547 | JGI IMG/M metagenome (GOLD analysis project Ga0209228, IMG submission 187547) | Marine microbial communities from oxygen minimum zone in mesopelagic equatorial Pacific - METZYME_3_150m (SPAdes) (version 2) | ecosystem: Environmental > Aquatic > Marine > Oceanic...
CATCGGGCTAGTAAGAAGACGGGCATAGACTAAGCCCTCTGGTTTGAAATCTTCGACGTACTTTGCGTCGCCGGTTACTTTCCCTTCAACATCAGGGGGCACAAAATTCTTTCCAATATGCATGAATGTCATGACAGCAACTCCGCGGCGCGCATGGTGCCGTTCAGATAATGATCGTAAGCACCACAGCGGCACAGGTTGCCAGCTAAAGCCTGGCGTGCTTGTTCACGAGTTGGATTGGGATTGGCTCTCAATAGGGCAGTGGCTGCCATTACCTGGCCGGGTGTGCAAAACCCGCATTGCGGAGCGAGTTCTTCAATAAAACCTTGTTGAACAGCGCTTAATTGGCCCCCGGCTGCACGTAATCCTTCTACTGTGGTAACTTCACGGCCTTTCACGGTATGAGATAACACCGAGCAGCTGTAGTTAGAGACATTATCCAGCAATACCGTGCAGGCTCCACATTCACCCCGGTTACAGGCAACCTTGAGACCGGTTAAGCCTAGCTTGTTGCGCAGAGTAAATGCCAGGGTCTCGGTCGGCGCGACATCCACGAGCCGCGTCTGACCATTGACGTGAAGTGACAGCAAACGTTCAACGACAGCGTTGGAAGCTGACTGGGCAGATGCCAAATAGTATCCGGCTCCAGATGCAGCTGCGGCGCTGGAGTAGATCACACCTTTTATAAATCGCCTTCGAGACAGTTTCGGGCCCATAGAATTTTCACTCCCAAGTTATGTCTGTGTATTGGTAGAGGCGTGTCTTCGGAATTGACAAACCTTACGCTTTAATAGAGCCAATGATTTACCAAGTACTAGTTCGTTGTCAAACATCGTGGGAAAGCCATTATTCATCGTTAATCAATGTTTGAATTAAGAAATATTGTGCGAATATGGTAGATTGCAGCTTCTGATTCTAACCTTTCGTTTGGTTCGTATATATAGCCAGCAGCAGATTTGCTCTCGAACACGATGACAAACCAATAGAAACTAGGGACATGGGGATGGCTCATATCGATACCTCGCAATCTATCAAGACCGGACCAGCTGGATTGGTGACTACTGCGATTAATATTCTAACGTCTCCTTCGGAAGCTTTTACGGAACTGGGCCAACGCCCCGCGAAACTGTTTCCACTTATCATAATCATGCTTCCTCTCCTCGCAGTAATGTTTTGGTATTTCACTGTCATAGATTTTGATTGGTACATAGATGATACGCTAGCTGTGACCAACCTCGGGGATAGCCAGTTAGAGCAGGCTCGAGAGGCTATGGAATCTATGTCTCAAACGACTTTTAGGATGATTGGGGTGTTTGGTGGCGCCGCGGGTATGCTCCTGCTATGGGTCCTGCAAGCAAGTTACCTAAGCCTCGTTTCGCAATTAAATGGTGATAGATTCAGGTTTACCCATTGGTTCTCGTTGGCAGTCTGGACTGCATTACCTTATTTGCTGACTGTCATCGGCATGGCGGTAACCATTTCTCTCAACCCGAATGGTCAATTGAGTTCCTTCGATCTCGATCCGCTCACCTTGACTAATCTGGGTATTGCGTCGAGTAATAGTACGGTGGCACTCGCCCTAAACGCGATCAGTCTGACGCAAATCTGGAGTGTCGTGCTGACTGTGCTAGCTTTTAAGCAGTGGCTGGTTTCCGGCTGGGTCAGGGCGCTGTCCATTGTACTTGCGCCTTATCTGCTAATTATTGGCGTTTCGGCGTATTTTCTGCTCACTTAATTAAAAATATGGTAGGTTACGCCTGCCTTACTAACCCTTGGTGTAGTTTAGCCGTTAAAGTACTGTATTAATTATAGAAATGGGTTCATTTCATGAATGCCAAAAAGCTTCTGTTGGTGGTTTTTATAGCGGGCACGGTCGTAGCACTTCCGTTTGTCAATCGCATTGTATTTGGGGTCAACTCTAAGGAAGTTAATGTTTCCACCCTTAGTCAGCGAGTAATCAGCCCGTCTATATTGGCTTCCGGATATCTCGCGCACGAAGAAGAAGTGATGCTGAGTTCTGAAGTCATCGGCAAGGTGGCTGCATTGTTCGTCGAAGAAGGGGATGTGGTTGAGCAGGGAGATTTGGTGCTGCGTGTCGATGACAAAAACTTCATTGCCGGCCTTGAGCAATCTGAAGCAGCTGTGCGGATCAATACTATAGATATCGAACGTCAGGTAGTTCGAATTGACAATCTCGAGCGTCAGTTTGAACGGAGCAAGAGCCTGTATGAGCGCAGTCTTATTGGAGAGGAAGAATACGAGGTAGCGAGAAACCAGCTTGATCTTTCAAAAATAGATTTGCTATCTGCTAGAGAAAGGCTGGCGCAGGCCAGCGCACAGCTTGATCAGGTTAACGACAATCTCAGTAAAACCCAGGTGATTTCTCCGATCAATGGAGTGATCACCAGCCTGGATATCAAAGTAGGTGAAACCGCGATAGCCAGTTCAACCAATATCCCAGGCTCATCGCTAATGACCATCGCTAATCCAGCTAGCATTTATACCGAGGTGCTGGTGGACGAGGCCGATGTGGCTAATATAGAAGTAGGTCAACGTGCCGAAATTGTAGCTATTGCTTACCCTGATCAACCCATGCAAGGTGTAGTGCGCTTTATCGCCAATACAGCAAAGGTTGCTCAGGGACGCCAGGGGCTTAGCTTTGTGGTGAAGATAGACATCGCAGATCCGGGAGCTGTAATACTAAGACCTGGAATGTCCTGCCGAGCCGAGATCTTTACCCGTCAAGACCAGGAAGTAACCGCAGTACCTATCCAGGCCATCATTTTTGAAGAAGACCGGGCGGAGCTCAGAAGTGACTATTTCATTTTTGTTAATGACAACGGTATCGCGAAGAAAACAAAGGTAGAGGTAGGATTATCCGATGATGAATACCAAGAACTGATGAGTGAGATTGATGAAAATGTAGAAGTCGTCATCGGCCCTAACCAACAGCTCAGGCACTTGCTTGAGGGGGATCGGCTTGACGCTACCCGTGTCGAGCAGCAGTAAAATTATTTACCTCTTTTTACCAAAGAGAGCCACATGGCACTTATCGAGCTTCAAGGCATTACCAAATACTACGAAATGGGATCACAGGTTGTTAAAGCCCTTGACGGTATTGATATAGAAGTTTCCAGGAACGATTATCTGGCTTTTATCGGTTCCTCCGGATCTGGCAAGTCCACTATGCTAAACATCCTTGGTTGCCTGGACAGGCCCACTTCTGGCGAATACAACCTCAATGGTAAAAATGTCGAAATCCTGGATCAGAACGAATTATCTGAAATCAGAAACTTGGAAATAGGCTTTATCTTTCAGAGTTTTAACCTGCTCCCCAGGGCAAACGCTTTAGGTAATGTCATGCAACCGCTAATCTATAGAAACATCGGTGTAAGAAAACGCAAGGAAATGGCAATGGAAGCCCTGACGCGTGTTAGGCTAGATGATCGTGTGGATCACTTGCCAAACCAGTTATCCGGCGGACAGCGTCAGCGTGTCGCGATCGCACGAGCTCTGGTTACTAATCCGTCAATCTTGTTAGCAGACGAACCTACCGGTAATCTAGATTCCAGAACCACGATAGAGATCATGCAACTTTTCGATGAATTACACGACGAAGGCCAAACATTAATTGTCGTTACCCATGAGGATGAAATTGCACAGCACTGCCGCCGGATCGTGGAAATGAAGGACGGTAGAATCTTTGATGACAGCATTGTTCGCAGTGGGTCTGCCAAGGTGACTACGTGATGTTGTTTGCCCTGTTCGAAAGTTCGCGTTCTGCTTTGGCCTCGATTTATGCCCATGGCCTGCGTAGTTTTTTAACTACACTCGGAATTGTCATTGGAGTAGCCAGTGTGATCGCTGTAGTGTCGGTTACTCAGGGCATGAGTTCATTCATTGGCGATTCATTTGCTTCGCTTGGATCAAATAGCCTAACCATTGCATCCTATACGCCTTTTGAAGATCGTATGAAGGGCATAAGTGCGCGCCTGACTCCTGAAGATTTGGAAATGATTGAGAAACGTGCCGAAGGTATTGCTTCGATAACTCCGTTACTCTACGCAAATCGTTCTTCCCAAATCAAATACGGCTCGCAAACGGCTTTCAGTCAGATTATGGGAACGACGTACGCTTACCAGGACGTGTCACAGTCCTATACACAGCATGGGCGATTCCTGGCTCAGACCGATAACCTCACTCGTCGCCGCATAGCCGTCATAGGAGATAAAGTGAGAGAAAATTTGAGCCTGCCAGACAATCCGGTCAATGAGTACGTCGATATTGGTGGCGAATGGTTCAAAATTGTCGGGTTGCTGGAGACGAGAGGAGAGATGATGGGGTTCAGTCAGGACGATATCGTGCTAATGCCCTACGCGACCATGGTCAGTCTTCAGGGGAACCAGGCTAGAACTGATATACAAATTCAATTGAGCCTAAGCGAAAATACTGAGGTTGAGGATGTTACTCGGCAAGTTACTACCCTGCTTCGAAATGCACATGATCTTGATAATGATGAGGATGATGATTTTATTGTTCAAACCGCGGAACAACTTATGGCATCAGTTGAAACGATTATTGGCATGGTGACTATTGTCATTGGCGGCATCGTTAGTATTTCATTACTTGTCGGTGGCATAGGCATCATGAATATTATGCTTGTTTCGGTCACAGAGCGGACGCGCGAGATCGGTATCTGTAAAGCAATTGGCGCCAAGCGTCACCACATTCTCATGCAATTCCTGATAGAGGCACTATTGCTATCTCTTCTGGGAGGCCTTGTAGGTCTAGCTATAGGCTATGGCCTGGGCACCTTGATCTCAAGGGCCATTGAGGGATTTCCGCCAGCGAGCATCCCTCTATGGTCGGTCGCTCTAGCTCTGGGATTTTCCGGCTTTGTTGGAATATTGTTTGGAATACTGCCCGCTGCTAAGGCTGCCAACCTCGATCCTATTGATGCTTTGCGCTACGAATAAACCAGTAAAAACGACGCTACTTGCAATTAGATTAACAATTCAGGCTCGCAAGTCAGTGAGCCATCTATTACATTAGAGACTACAAATCAAAGTCTGTGTAGTTGTAAATGCGGGACCCCGAATCAATTACTTATCGTTACCTGATTAGTAAAGCTTGGCCAATCATTTTGGCCAACGCTGCCGTACCCTTGTTGGGTTTAGTAGATACAGCAGTAATAGGAAACATAGGCAGTGTTGAAGATTTAGGTGCAATCGCATTTGGGGCACTGATTTTCTCTTTCGTCTACTGGAGTTTCGGGTTCCTGCGCATGGGAACTACTGGTTTTACTGCCCAGGCGGCAGGAGTCGGGGATGAGGTTGAAGTGCGGGCTGTGTTGGGTAGGGCTCTGCTCATGGCGGTTGGCCTCGGAACATTACTGATCCTCCTGCAATGGCCTATCAGATTAATTGCATTCTTGCTTCTGGATGGAACTGACTCGGTCGAAATTTTAGCTGGTGATTACTTTCGAATCCGTATTTGGGGTGCTCCGGCAACGCTGACCAACTTTGCCTTGATGGGTCTTTTAATAGGTCTGGGTCTAGGCAAATCAGTGTTGTTGGTGCAGCTCTTTTTAAACGGTCTTAATATCCTTCTTGATGTCTGGTTCGCTGCTATTTTAAAACTAGGGGTAGCAGGTATCGCATTAGGCACGGTAGTTGCAGAGTGGTTGACGGTTGCCTTGGCTGGTTATTTGATCTTCCGAAAGCTACAACAAAACAAGATTCCCAATGAATCATTCTGGCCAAAAGCCCGAGTTCTTGATAAGCCCATGTTGATGAAAACGCTTTCAGCAAATGCCGATATCATGATTAGAACACTGCTGCTGGTATTTTCCTTTGCTTTTTTTGTTAATCAGAGCGCTCGATTTGGTGACGTATTATTGGCTGCTAATCACATTTTACTTCAGCTTATTTCTTTTGCTGCATTTTTTTTGGATGGTTATGCTTTTGTAGTCGAAGCCATAACAGGAGCTGCTATTGGTGCGGGGCAATTAGTTAGATTTGATTTAGCGGTTAGACGCACCAGTACACTAGCCCTGGTCACGGCCATCGGTTTGGCGATATTGACCTGGGTTTGGGGCCACCTGGCCGTGGGTGTGTTGACAGATATTACAGAGGTTCGTTCGGCAGCAGTGGACATGCTCTTCTTTGCAGCTTTATACATAGCGTGTTCGTTTGCGGCTTTTCAATTAGATGGTGTTTTTATCGGAGCATCCTTTACACGTGAAATGCGTAATGCCGCGACTCTATCGTTGTTGGTTTTTCTGCTTGTTTGGTGGTTACTGGAAAGGGCGCTTGGAATCAATGGGTTATGGTGGGCAATGATTATCTATGTCGTTGCAAGAGCAGGCGCTTTGCTAATGTATTTCCCTTCGCTCCGAAATTCCATTACCTCGGTGAATTGAATATCAATGTACCGATTCATCTTCACCCGGCAATATGTGGGGCTCAAGTTCCAGGTTGACTAACTTGTGACCAACTACTTCCACTTCACCGTGATTGCGCACTTCGCCAGTTGATGTAAATTCAAAAGTATAACGACGCCGGATGCTTAGCGAGCCACTTTCGTCTCGTACCAGCCAGATGCCTTTTAAGACCATAGTTTGATCGAGTAGCTGTAGATTTTGACTCTTACAATAACGATAGATATGACCAAGGACAAGAGCCTTGACCTTGTCGCTTCCCCACCAGAAACTTAGAATTCCAACTAAAACGGTTGCCCAGAATAGGAAAGAAATCGGCTGCATTTTTATGAGTTTGGAATGTAGAAATGGAAGAAGGTCTCAGTCCAACGAGCTTAAACTTTTTTCACGCTCAGTGTAACGCTTTATTTGGGGTTCGAGGATCTCCAGAGCGGTTTTTGCGCATGGCGGTAACTCGGCGTTGGATTCTTTGAGTGGTGTCACTCGCTCACCCCAGCGGATGAGACCAGCACCCCACGTCAACCCGGCGCCAAATGTTGCGAAGAGGATGTAATCGCCAGCGTTCACCCTGCCTTCTTCCATGGCTTCGGCCAGCGCAACTGGAATAGTGCCAGCAGAGGTGTTGCCGTACTTGTGAACATTTACAAACACCTTGTCTTCATCGATGCCCATACGCTTGCCGAGAGCATCCAGGATTCGTTTGTTCGCTTGATGTGGTACCACTAGACTAACATCGTCTATCGTTAGTCCAACTTGTTGCAAAACATCTTCGGAGGCTTTAGCCATGCTTTTTACGGCGCGTTTAAATACTTCCTGTCCTTCAAAATTCCAGTCTACATAAAGGAATTCTTCCGACAATCGGGAGTAGGCAGATCCCAGGTTAGTTATCTGAATGGCATACTTGGCTTCGGATTCACAACCGATTTTGGCAGCTAGCAATCCAACCTTCTGGTCAGTAGCCTCAATCACAGCGGCGCCGCAAGCATCTCCGAACAGCACGGCAACATCTCGGTTAGACCAATTCATATAATGGGAGATGAATTCTCCGCCTATTACCAGAATTTTTTGATGGGCTCCGGTGCGGATCAAATTTGTACCAATATGCAGGCCATAAAGGAAACCTGTGCAGGCGGAATTGATGTCGATGGCAGCAGCATTTCTAGCACCTAGAGCGTCTGCTATGAGTGATGCAGTATTGGGGCAGAGGCTATCGTTTGTAAGACTTCCCAACAGGATCAGGTCTAGTTCGAGGGGGTTCAGATCAGCTGCAGCTAGAGCATGTTTAGCAGAGACAATAGCCATGTCAGAGAACTCACAATGGCAGATCCGGCGTTCTTTAATACCGGTACGACTAGTTATCCATTCATCGGAAGTTTCCATGAATGTGGTTAGGTCTTCATTGCTCAGTACCGCAGGCGGTACACATTTACCCCAACCGGTTATTTCTGCGTGATACACCCACTCTCTCCAGAACTATAGGTTATCAATGAATAACTATCGATTGCTTCAAGCAAGCGGATATTATTAGTAAGACTCGCTTTATTGTTATATTGACCGAAGCTCTCTAATCTTTATTACATAAATTAATTGTAGGAATACTTTATGGTCTTATTCCGATCCGAGGTGAAGCGCTGATTGTCGCTGAGAAGCATACTTTATTTTGCGGTTAAAGTACTTGATTACATCTAAAAAATACGACTCTATGTTTCCAGTGTATTCGATTGCTATGAAGAAAAATTCCGACAAGGTTGGTAAGGAGTGGATTCAGTTACTGAGTTCGAATTGGGTTACATCAAAGAATTGGGGTTTGTCGCTGACTCAGTAGTGAGCATGGGTTTTGGAAATGTGCCTGTGCTACACTTTGCGGTGGAAGAGTATCATCCCCGGTGGGGTGCCCGGACTTCAAACCCGGTGAAGTCTGTTAATGACAGGCTTGGTGGGTTCAACTCCTGCCTCTTCCGCCATATTTCCAGTAAGACTAACAAATTCAGTTAGTTATCTCTTTTCTACACCGACTGACAGAGCCAAAAATCCACTTTTTGCTACAGTCGGTGAACCATTTTGAACTCAACTCCCTACCTAATTTGCCGTGATGGCATATACTATTTTAGAAAAGTTTGTCCCAAAGACCTGCTGCCTTTTTTAGGCCGCCAAGAAATCACCAAGTCTTTGCGCACAGCATCAATCCACTTGGCCAAACGGCTGGCTCTGACAATGGCAACAGACCTAGAAAACCTATTCGAGCAATTGCGGCAGGGACTTGGGTTATTAAAACCCAAGCAAGTCGACCTGCTAGCTTCTCATTTTTACCAGCAACAAATTCAGGCATTAACCAAAGAAGCACTGGAAGAATTTGAAGACCGGACAGTGGAGGAGGAATGATAGGGGCAGGGTAAAGGAATAGAGACTCTCAGAAGGCTTCATAGAAGCTATGCTGAGCATAGCAGTAATTTGAAGGTTTGTCAAATGATATGGACGATATGAGAGTCGAGGAGTAGTCTTGATAATCTGGAAGTACGTTCAACCGATTATTCGGAATAAATGAAAGGGTAAAACATGAAGACTCGAACCGGTTATATAATAAATTGGATTAAGAATCTCTTTAGAAAAGACAAAGAATAATGTCTAGTGATTGGTCAGAAGCAGATAGAACGCGACAGAGGGAGGTCTAGTGAACTTCACTATATATCAGGAAATACAGAAACGGATGGAAGACCAAAAGAGAAGGGATAAAGCGGAAGAATACAGAAAAGAAGAATACAAACGTAGATTGGAACAGGAACTAATCGCAGAAAGAGAAAGGACTGATAGATTAGAAGTTCCGCGCATCTAATTATTCGGAGAAATAATGAATACTATTCTTCGATACATTGTAACGATTGCAGAATTTGTCTTTGAGAAATATCCTGTTATTGCATATTTGTTGATTTTCTTTTTGCTACCCTACTTGGGTTTTTACCTTTATGTTATTTAAACAAGAAGAAAAGAATAATGTCTAACGATTGGACAGAAGAAAGGTAACCCTACAATGCAAGATTTCGTGATCTACAGAACTGATTTCCAATCAGAAAGCTCTGAAACTGATAACCCTTCAGACTGGTCATTAGATTTCACCAGCATGACTATTGGAATAATGCTAGGTGTCAGTGTTTGTCTTATAGGTTTAAAGATAGCCCAGATTAAAGCAGGTCAAGCTGTGCTGATTGAGGCTCCGGTGGTTTTGGAGGAAGTTGAGGACAAGTCTTTTGTGTTTGAGTTTTATGAGGCGCTGAAGAGCTATGAGGTTTTGCCTAGAGGGTGAGGATTAGGTTATGAAGAAACTACTAGCAATAGTCACAATTTCTTTTGTATTAGCTTTTAGTGTAAATGCCGCAGAATCCCCGATTACAAATGAGAAAGCCATTAAAAAATTACACGAATTTTTTGGGTTGCTTGATATCCAGGTTTATGACAAAGAAAACCTATCTAAAATCGTTACTCCTGATTTTCGCATCTTTGAAGTAGGCAATGATTTCAATTTAGATTCATTCGACAGTTTTATTGGTGGAGCTTCCGAGACACTTGATGAGACCAAGTGGGAATTATCAAATTTTGTAGTTTCCATAGATAACAAATCTGCACATATTAGCTATTTTAATAAAGGATCATTTAAAACAAAACAGAATGAATTGATTCGCTATGATTGGATGGAAAGCGTTTATATGGTCTTGGATGGTGAAGAATTAAAACTAAAATTTCTTCAATCAGATCTTGTAAGTGAAGTGACTGAGCAATTGGGGCAGTAAAAAAATAAGGATTAGGTTATGAACAAACTACTTAACACCCCAAATCCTCTAAAACTGTAGAACCTCTGGTATATATAGGGGAGTGAGGCTAGCCTTCTGCCTACCCTAAAAAAACGTTTGTTATGTTTTGTAGGTTAGGCAGAAGTTATTACTGCGTAATTTGTTCTGATTCAACGGAGCTATGAGATTACATACACATCCATGATCATTGTTTTTTCGATTGGGTTGATGACAATTTTTCCAAGATTTTGTGTGCCATCATTGATATTGACTAGCTCGTCCATATGAATCATAGAGCCTTCTCTACGCCAAACACCTACAGCTTTGCCAGAGGCCATAGTATCAGCATCTATGTAGCCTCTTCCTTGGGCCGTGTAGGTTCCACCAGTTCCCTCTGCGTTGTAGCTTAGATGGTAGCTGGCGTAAACTCGGCCATACTCACCCATATTTCCTTCAGCTGTTACAACAACTTCTGTGTCACCATAATCTACTGAAGTTATTTCCATGTCTGTCCTTGGTTGCCTTTCTTCTAATGTGAGTGACATTACTATCTCCTATTTTTGTAAAATTGTTATTATTAGAATTGAAAATCGCTTTATCGAGCAAAAGCAGCTTTTCAAATTCTCACTAGAGCTTCTGATCAAATAGCCAGCTTATGAGATCAGAGTTTGCGTAAGCAGCGTCCCATGAATTGTGATTGACCCCTGGCAGCTCGGTGTAGTGAATGTCCGCACCAACCGCTTCTAATGCGGCAGCCATATTACGAGATTGCTCCACAGGAACGACAACATCCGCATCGCCATGCACAATCCACACAGGGGTTTCGGACAGATTTTCTGCCATGGCTGCAAAACTGTTTTCAGCCTCTGGCAAGAATCCAGGAAATCGGACCCCAAGATCTACGAACCCACAAACTGCCACCATAGCCGCGAATCGCTCTGTGTGATGGTAGCCCAGGTACCAGGTCCCATTACCACCAAGTGAGAGGCCGGTTAGGTACAGCCGATCCGCATCTGCCGAAAACTCTGCAATGGTGGCATCTAGCGCTGCCATAGCAACATCCCCAGCCACTCCCTGCCAGGATTCACCCACAGGTACTTGCGGGAAAACCGCAAGAGTCTGCCACCGTTCCGGGTTAAGCCGAATCGCCCTACCCAGTCCAACTTGAGTCTGTTTCAGACCATCTGAACCCCGCTCTCCCGCGCCATGCAGAAAAAGTGTAACGGGCCACTCTTCAGCTGCAGTGTAGTTGTATGGAACATACACTTGATAACGATATTCCACACCATCCAGAGAGATGCTTCTGTTGAGAAATCCAGTTTCCGCTGACTGTGCACTGAGCATTCCAGTGCTTAACAGCAACAGTATGAATGGCAAGAATCGGGTTTTCTTCATTATTGGTTTCCTGGCTACTTGAGTGTTGTTAGTAGGTTTTTCACTCACAATCCTGATAGTCAGATCCAAAACACCTTGTAGCCATTTCTTGACCTCGTGCGAGTTGATCGGGGCGGCCTAGTTGTTAAAGGTGCTTGGATAGTCTGCAGCATCTGCAGGTTGAGAATCGCCACCAATACTACTGCCGTATCCTGCTCCTGCCCAGTCGTCGTGTGT
>Ga0209228_1001458_pt1 | contig 11827 bp, 9 predicted proteins | sample METZYME_3_150m_FD_187547 | JGI IMG/M metagenome (GOLD analysis project Ga0209228, IMG submission 187547) | Marine microbial communities from oxygen minimum zone in mesopelagic equatorial Pacific - METZYME_3_150m (SPAdes) (version 2) | ecosystem: Environmental > Aquatic > Marine > Oceanic | place...
CTTTTCCTCACGTGATACCACAGTGAACAACACTTCCCGAGCTGGTTTCGTAATACCGTAACGGCCCGCGCGATAGATCACCTGAACCACCATTAGAGTTACCAGGGTAGGATAGACTCCGAGGGCAATGAATCCCACCACTGTGGCCACAGGGATTAGCGCTAGGGCTACCCCCACATTCAGCCAGCGGAGGATCCGCGCGGTCAACCACACCTCAAAGAAAATTGTCAGGACGTTGACGGTCAGATCGATTTTCGACAGAAAGGCTCTGCGTTCACCTCGATCAGTCATTACCTCGTACACAATGTCAGACTGCGCGAAGTAAAGAACGGTAGACGCAAATGTCATTAATGCGATAAAGGCGGCGATCCCCGTGAGGTACGGCGAAGCGAAGACTGCTTTCATCCCCGACCATGCTCCACCAGAAAGCGGCCGACCTGACTCACCTGCAGCATCAACCCCGCCGGTTTCAAAGTTTCGGTGCAACGCCCCGGCAAACCATGAAGCTGCCTCAAGCGGCACACACGAAATCAAAAGGAGGTAGAACACTGGTACCTGTTCTGCCAAAAAGATTACAACCTGCGGCCCACAAATCCCTCCGAGAGAAGCCCCTACAGCAATGAAAGCGAAAAGCCTCTTTCCCTGGTCGTTGTCAAAACAGTCGGCTACGAGGCCCCAGAACACCGTTACCACAAAAAGTGAGAAGATGCTCGCCCACACATAGAAGACTCGATCAATCCATGGGCGCATTTCCACTGGGAGCAAAAGAAGGCTCGCCCAAAAACCGATTAGACAGGCAATAAAGAAGCGATTCACGAGAGGTACAAAGACGCCACGAGAATATCTAGACGCTACCCACGAGTATGCTGGAACTGCTACGAAGACCATAACCACGAACACGGCAGTCCACAGGATCTGGAGGTTGCCCCGGTCTTCGGCCGCAATCTCATCTCGCACGGCCCTCAGGATGTACCACGCGAACATGATGAAGAAGCCGTAGGCCGCAGCCCACAGCATTCCCTTGAACTCTTCGTCATCCCTGAAGTCAACGAAGTAGCCAATCAGCCCTTTTAGCACGCGGACCTCCAAGCAGTTAGCAGGCCACAAATCTCGATGGCTAAGCCTCGGTTAGCCCCCTGTTCAAAACAGCATCGACTATGGGCTCAAGCGCTGCATCATAGGGTTACTGTAGCCGCCTCACCAGAAGTTACGAGAGCTGTAGGCGTGATTCAGAACACCAGTCCGGTGCAAGGATGGGCGGAACTACCTAGACTGTCTACTTCAGAATAGAGTAATCTCGGTATTCCTATGATGACGCTACATCGGATAAGGCAAGGAGCCGCAGCACCATGAATCAAGTTTGCCACGTTGTCCCTGAAAGATCACTGACAAGATCCCCAGGTATTGTGCTGACCCTAGCCTTAGCTTTATTGCCCAGCGCTTTTCTAGCCAGCACTCTCGAGGTCGGCGCCCAGGAACCTGCCCAGCCCACATCTGGTCAGCAGGTAGTCCTTGTCACAGGCTCCACATCCGGCTTGGGCCGTGAGGTTGCACTTCGGCTCGGAGCGATGGGATGGCACGTGATCGTGCACGGACGTAGTCAAGAACGCGGAATAGAGGTCGTGGACGAAATCAACAGTCAGGGTCCCGGCAACGCACGATTCTACAGAGCTGACCTGGCTTCTTTTGATCAAACGAGAGAATTCGGTGAATCGCTCCTGAGAGACTACGAGCGTATGGACGTTCTAGTGAACAACGCAGGCTTTGGTTCAGCACCCAATGAGCGCTTGGTGTCCGAAGATGGACACGAATTCCGATTCCAAGTGAACTACCTGTCCACTTACTTGCTCACCCACATGCTCATGCCTCGTCTGCGCTCGAGCTCACCTTCCCGCATCGTAAATGTCTCTTCATTAGCTCAAAGCCCTATCGATTTCGATGATGTAATGATTGAAAACAACTTCAGCGGCGGTAGAGCTTACGGCCAAAGCAAGCTCGCACAGATCATGTTTACCTTCGACCTGGACGAGGAACTAGATGGCACTGGTATCATGGTAAACTCCCTTCATCCAGCGACATACATGCCTACTGGGATGGTGCTGAGAGCTGGCGCTCAACCCCGTGCTACGATTGACGAAGGCGCGGATGCAGTGATGCAGTTGGTAGTATCTGACGAAATTGAGGGCGGCCAATTTTTCCGGGGTCTAGTGCCGGCACAAGCAAATGCCCAGGCCTATGACATGCAGGCCCGAGCTAGTCTCAAGGCACTAAGCCAGGAGCTAACCGGAATCCGCTAAGCTATGGCCTAGGGTATTTCCAACGAGTTTCCCCCAACGCTTATCCGGTAATAGACTCGCCTACTGACGGGCGTGCCAAGCTGCTAACACCTCGGCTTCCCGTTCAGCCGAGATGCCGGCCCTCAGATCCGCTTGGCGTTCTGGAGTTCGGGAGAAATGAAAATCCAAAGTCTCCTGAGCAGTGACCGCTAGCGGCCGGAATGTCAGACCAGCCTCGACCTCTGGTGTAAGATCGAAACGAGCGAACCCTTCAGATCCTGGGGTGGGCGGCCTCCATACTGGCATGTGTGAATACGGGCGAATCCCTATTTGAGTCAGGAACTCAAGGTTGACCCAAGTGAATGTCGTTTCGGCAGTAGTGATTGCTCGGATCCCATAGAGCAATTCAGCCATCGGCCTAGGTGTCCTAGGCCCGACACCATTGAATACTCCGGCCGTGCCATCTTCTGCCATGCGGATCATCCATTCTGTAAAGTCTCGTACATCGATGATCTGCACCGGGTCAGTAGGGTCACCGGGGGCAAGTACCTCGCCACCACGGTTGATGCGTACTGGCCAGTAAGTGAAGCGGTCGGTGTCGTCGCCTGGACCGATAATGAGTCCAGGACGAACAATATTGGTACGGCCTACGAAAATTCGTTGCGCTTCGCGCTCTGAGAGTGCCTTAGCAAGCCCATAGGGCAAAGACTCGGAATCCCTACTAACGCCAGCACTCTCGTAGGTGTAGGTCGGCGCATCAGCGGTCATCGGTACGATGCTCGTATCCGAATAGGCCGAGCGTGACGAAACGTAAAAATACAGACCTACTGAATCCTTCAAAAAATCAGCTGCCAGACGCACCCACTCCGGATTGGATCGGGAATTATCGATAACAACGTCCCATGACCGACCCGCGAGTGCATCGAGCTGTCCATTGCGGTCCCCGACGAGTCGCTCGACACCAGGAAAGAGGTGCGTGTTCGTTCGACCACGGTTAAAAAGTGTCACGGTGTGTCCGCGATCTAGTGCATAGCGCACCTGATGTGGACCAATAAAGCCGGTACCTCCAAGTATGAGAATGCGGATAGCTCTTCGGGCAGGTGGCTCAGGTGTACGAAAGGAACCTGCAACTAGGGATTCCGGGCTGACCCCGAGGCCCAAACCGCCAGTAGCAGCAGCTGTTAGTCTCAGGAAATCTCTTCGATCAGTCGGCATCTAAGCTCTCCAGTTCTCATGCATGGATCTTAGCCTATCGCTGCTACAACCTGCACCTGCTAGTACCATTTCTACAAGCGCACTCACACCATCGAGCGGTTGGCACATCCCTAGCTCTTCTCTTGATTGCCTAAAAGGATAATTGCGACACATCTTAATCGTTACGGTACTTGCATGTGCCCAACGCAAGCAGTTGGCCATCGACAGGGGCAAGATAAGACGAAGTAGAAGATGGCCTCGTCAGTTTAGGAGGATGACTATGAGTTATACTCGTCGGAATCACCACGTGCATGGCAAACGGCTCGGAATCTATGCTGCTGGAGTCCTTATAATCATGCTGGCGATGCCAGCAAAAGTCTTCGGCCAGTCAGGTACAGGTAATGTGACTTTCGCGGCGGATATAGCACCGATCCTCCAGCGTAGCTGCCAGAACTGTCATCGTCCAAATTCAATAGCTCCGATGTCATTGATGACGTATGAAGAAGTGCGGCCTTATGCCCGGCGTATCAAGGAGCGAACGATGCTCCGGGATCGGATGGGAGTGATGCCGCCCTGGTTTATTGAAAAAGACGTCGGTATCCAAGCCTACAAGAATGATATCTCACTCAATGACACAGAGATTGCGATGATCGCCGAGTGGGCAGACAACGATGCACCCCTCGGCGATCCGAACGACATGCCAGCCTCTCGCGTATTTGCGGCTGAAGATGAATGGGATATCGGTACCCCCGATCTAATCGTTGACCTGCCTTCGTATACGATGGGTGCAGAAGCTCCCGATTGGTGGGGCATGATCCCTCCCGTATCTAGTGGGTTGGCCGAAGATCGTTACGTATCGGCGATGGAGGTAAAGGAAATCAGCGACGTCGAGGGGGGAGTTGGAGGAAAATTCATTTTCCATCACGCTATCATCACTTCGACAGATGAAAACGGTAGGCCGAACGGTAGTTGGCCAGTACATGAAGTGGGTCGCAATGCAGAGATATTCGACCCTTTAGCTGGTCGGATGCTGAGAGCTGGAACACAGTTCATGATACCGGGCGCACATATGCACGCCAACGGCCAAGAAACAACTGCTTATCTACGGCTCGGCTTCAAGTTCCATCCGAAAGGATATGAGCCGGAACGACGGAGTACGCTCCTGAATTTCGGCAACGGTGAAATCGATTTACGGCCCATGGAGGATGGCCAAGAGGTACACATCTTCCACACGCTGCAACAGAACATGAAAATCACAACCTTCGAACCACATATGCACGCCGCAGGTGTAAGAATGTGCATGGAAGCGGTTTGGGGTGGACGGACTGAGACCCTAACGTGCGCAGGGTACGACCATAACTGGGTAAAAGTTTACAACTACGCAGAAGATGCCGCGCCTCTTCTACCGAGGGGCACCCTCCTGCATGTGACGGCTTATTTCGATACTACAGAAAACAACGAAAATGTGGTTGACCCCAGGAATTGGGGTGGATTAGGGCACAGATCAATCGACAATATGGCAATTATGTTTGCCCCTGGACTCACGCTCAACGACGAGCAGTTTGCGGACGAAATCGTAAAACGTCGGCTACGCCTCGGTTTGGCTAAAGGTGAGGGTATGCTCGGATGTCCTCTGTGTGGCTTCGAGGAACTACCTGGAAATGGCAGAAGATGAAGAAAGTCAGCCTTATTTTAGCACTAGTCGCGACTGCGGGATTCCCGCTTTCAGCAATCGCACAATCACCGCGTAGTGGTCAGAACATCGCTCCTGTATACGAAGGATTCGAAACGAATCCGGACGGCTCGTTCAATTTGCTGTTCGGGTATTACAACCGGAACTGGGAAGAACAGATCGATGTACCCGTTGGTCCTGAGAACTATCTTGAGCCCGGAGGGCCAGACCTCGGGCAACCCACCCATTTCTTTCCCAGACGCAACCAATTCGTCTTCCGGATTCACGTTCCAGCTGATTTCGGAGATAAAGAGGTGGTGTGGACCCTCACAACTAATGGCGTAACTGAAAAAGCATATGGAACCCTTCGGCCTGCTTACGCAGTCGATGCTGTAGTCATGAGCGCCAACTTCGGTGCGGGAGGACAAACCGGATTCCGGCCCTCGCTAACCGGAAACCTCCCACCCGTACTTACGGTCGAGAGTGAAAAGACGATGACCGTGGGCATCGGGGAGCCAGTGACCCTAAGTGCGATTGCAACCGATGATGGAAAGCCGGGCCGACAATCAATCTCGTCACGTTCTATCGGTCAAAGCCATTTCGTACCTAATTCAGCCACTGGACTGCGGCTTTCGTGGTTCAGGTATAGAGGTCCTGGTGAAGTGACGTTTGACCCCCCTCAGACCAAGGTATGGGAGGACCGCAGAGATGGCGGGAATTCACCGTGGTCAGCTGGCTGGCAAACCCCACCGATACCTTCAGACAATAGATGGACGGTACAAGCAACGTTCAGTGAGCCAGGAACCTATGTATTGAGAGCGCTCGCACATGACGGTGGACTGATCGACTATGAAGACGTGACTGTGATTGTACGTTGATAAAACTAGATAGCTCTCAGCGGTTCCGAACTCTGCTGTTGATTGACTTAGCGGACTTCGAAAAATGAGCTATCCGCACTGAATGCGGAGAAAATCCCGAGCGCGCCATGGACGTTCGATGGTGGCTCATTGAGGTCGCGTGAATCCTGTTGAAGCCCTCTGTATAGGTCCACGTACTCTTCGTTCACCCGATATAGCTTCAAACGGTGTTGGCCATAGTGAGTCAACATTACCACCCGCACCACCGAACTATCAGCTGCGGTGGGTTGCTGGATCAGCCTTGAGGCGAAGCGTGAGAAAATCGCTGTAGTCGGCAGGATCTGTGGTGCCTCTTCTATATTGTCTATGACGACGAAATGAAGCTGATCACCTGCATTCGTCCACTGGGCTGTGATTCTCGCGTTCAGAAGATTCCCTGGGCCCTGGCCACGCTGCGGAGGAAAAGTTGGGGCAATCAAGCTGTCGGCAGATAAGCCCAACCCGACAGGAGCCATAGGTACAACGGTTTCTGCTCTAGCGGTTCGCCCATTCACTGTCGCTTCGAGGCGGAACACGTCCCCTATCTGGATATCGAGATCCTCACCTGGATAATGGTACCGGCCAGGCTCGCCCGAAGTGGGCTGAAGATCAAAGCGTTCGGTCCCCCTGAATATCGTGATCTCCGCATTGGATATCACCGGCGCCACCTCGGTTGAATCGGCATCAACTGGTAGCACACCACTTACCGTCACCCACTCGACCGGCTCATCCGAAAAAATAAATGCTTGAATGACGAATGTGTCAGGGTCGGGAGCCACAAAATCCAAGTCCCCTCCACACGCCATGGACCCTAGCAAACAAACAAGCATCGTAAGCACATTCCGCATCATACGTTCTCTCATCGCAGACCTACCCGAAGTCCAATACTCGGGGTAAATCCGAGTGTCTTAACATCTGTGACAATCATCGGGAGTTCGTCCAAGTCGAACTGGCGGTACCAGATGTTGTTCCGTCCATAAGCGTTGAAGAGTGACAAATTCAATTCATAGAAAAACTGATCGCTTTCGAAACGCCTCGTAGCTGCCATGTCCAAGCGATGATAAGCAGGTAGCCGCCGACTATTCTTTTCACCGACGTGGATGTACGAAAGCATACGCCCATCCAAAAGTTCTATCGGGTACTGTGCTTCTGGGATCGTATATGGTCTGCCTGACCCGTAAACCCAAGTGCTCGACAACGTCCACGGGCCCGCTTGGTAGCTAGCCACGGTTTTGAACTCGTGTTGTTGATCATGACTGGCCGGAAAGGGATTCCCGTCGTTGAAACCCTCGAGTTCGTAATCGACATCAGCAAGTGTGTAGCTGATCCATCCAGTCAGACGGCCCCTCTTTTTTTGAGCTAGAAACTCGATTCCACGCGCCTCACCTGTACCACTGAAGAATAGATCGCTTAGCGCTTGGCCGGGCCTACGTCTGGATCTGGTAGAAAACTGAGAAACGCCATTCAGATCCTTTTGGTAGGCCTCAACATCAAAGAGATAATTATCGTCTTCCCAACTCGTCCCTATAATTCGGTGTTCCGCAAACAACGGATCCAGTCGCTCCCCAGCGAGAACCCAGAAATCTCGACTCCCCTCAAGCACATCCTCATTCTCAATCCGTTTCACAAACTGGTAGTAGCGACCCCATGCACCTTTTAGGCGGACTTGATCGGTGATCCTGAAGTGCAAAGAGGTACGAGGCTCCCAGTAAAGCCTCTCTGTCTGATCATAGGACGAAGTTCGAACTCCAACTGTCACGTCGAATCGGTCAGAGGGCAGCCAACGATGTTGTGCATACCCAGACATGAGAGCGCCTGTGCCGCCCAAGTCTAATCCGCCACGAACTGAATCTCCCTGAAGCCGCTGGAAGCTGTACGCAACATCAGTGTCAGTAATTTGGAAGCCAAACCCTATGTCGGATGCCTGAAATGGGCGCCAAGTGTTGTCTAGCCTAGCAGTGAGGTCAGTGACTTCATTATCCTCGCGAAAACCCCGAGAGAACCGGGTAGATGCCACATCAAGTGCGGCTTCACTGAAGTATTCGGAATACGCGACAAGCGCATCACTCGTGAAACGACTACCCCAGGCTCGTGACCAGCGACCACTGACACCTCGGTTACCCCAGTCAGAGACATCCACCCGATCCGGGGTAAGCCTTGTTTGACCATTGGGTGTTGTGATCTCCCGACCGAGTGACGACTCGTTCAATCGGTCCTCACCAGCGTACACGGAGAGCGCGACGACGTCAGAGTCGGTTGGTGAATAACTCAGCTTAGAGTTTAGGTCGTAAAAAAAGAAATCGGGCTGAATCGTCTGCTGTTGAAAGTTGCCAAATCCACGGCCACCGGGACCGCCACCTCGTCCTCCCGGGCGATTCGGTTGGGGTTCCTCTTCTTCTTCACCTTGAAGCGTGTTGAAGATGCTATTGTAGAGCCCAGTCCTGATGACATCGGTGTATGAGCGCCGGGCTGATACAAGCCATGATCCTTTCCCACCGAGAGGCACTTCTGTAACGGCACGGGCACTCAAGAGATTCATGCCGCCTGACATGTTGAACTCTTCGTTGTCTCCAGCCTTACCGATCATCTCAACGACACTAGACGTGCGGCCACCGTATTGGGCAGGAAATCCACCCTTGAACAAACGGACATCCTTGATTGCATCAGCATTGAATGCGCTGAAGACACCGAAAAAGTGGTCTACATGGTAGACCGTCATGCCATCGAGAAGAACAAGATTCTCATCGGGTGTCCCTCCACGAATGAAGAGCCCCGAACTTGCGTCATTGGTCCCGCTCACTCCCGGAAGAAGTTGCAGGGTTCTGAAGATGTCGGTTTCTCCGAGCGAAGGCAGTGTCGCAAGCTTTCGAGGAGAAAGTTTGATGACACTGATCTCGTCCGTCGGCTGAATGATGTCGGTACTTGTCTCGACCGTAACACCCTCTAACTCAAAAGCATCCGGCGTCATGAGAACAGACAGAGGAGTTGCTGAATCCCCAGTGATCTCCACTTCAAGAGGCAGGTACCCGAGGTACTCTACCCGTAGAGTGTATTCTCCTATGGGGACATTCACTAACGTAAATCGACCAAACTCATCAGTGAGTGTTCTGAAACGCTCTCCCACCAAGAAAACCACCGCATTCGGAAGCGTCTCGTTGTTCAAAGAATCCCGGACGATTCCTGTTACGTCACCCTCCTGAGCCGACAACGTATTTGAGGGAGCATTGAGGCCCAGTCCAAGGCACAGAACACCCAACCACATGAGGGTACGTCTACGATGCTGGGGACACAGCTTCTGAGCAAAGACCAACCTCAGCCCTCCATAGTTAAACTCTGAATTCTACTACGAGAGTCCCACAGACTATCATTCGTTAATAGCTGACCAGCGCAGCAATCCTTAATACGGGTATCAAGCCGCTCCGGTCGCCTAGGTTGCTGCTACGCCTGAGAGGCATTCCAGGCCTGGAGGATCTCTCTTTCTCGCTCCCGAGTCCAACCAAAACCCCGGTTCTCTCTTTCCTCGGCTGGCCTAGTCTTGTCCCATTCCAACGTGTCACGTGCTGTCACAGAAAGTGGTCTAAAAGTCAGACCAGCGTCGACCGCCTTCTCATACGTCACAAACATCAAGGCATCCCCTGGGATCCAAGCTGGAAGGTCTCTCCATGGTGCTACTTCATGACTTTCCAAAAAGTCTTCCGGAACCCACGTCAGTTCGAACGGGTTTGATGCCACAGTACCAATTTCTTCAAGCATTTCTCCCATCGTGAGCCTGTAATCAGGCCCAACACCGTGGAAGTCTCCGGTAGTACCATTCTCAGCAAGACGCACAATCCATTCGGTTAGATCCCGCTGATCAATGATTTGGTTTGCATGTAAGGGATTTCCGGGTGCGAGCACTTCCCCACCCTCATCAATGCGCACCGGCCAGTACGTGAACCGATCAGTTTGATCTCCCGGACCCACGATGAGGCCGGGGCGGACAACGGTAGCACGCTCCGGGAAGGCTGCATGCACAATGTCTTCACTTAATGTCTTCATCAGCCCGTAGGGTGCGTCATCTCCGTCCATCCAACCCTCTGGTGGTGAGATTCTGGTGAAGCTTTCGTCAACGATCGGCTCCATGACGATGCGATCCTTATACTCCCAGCCGAAGCCTTCGATGTCATATGCGGATATTGAAGACACGAACAGGTAGTGATCAGTTGCATCTCGCAGGAGTTCTGTGCTTTTCTGTACCCACCGATAGTCCTGAGCATTATTGTCCAAAACAACGTCCCAAGTCCTGCCTTCGAGGGCAGTATGGTCATCGTTTCGATCACCAATTAGGTGCTCGACACCCGCTGGCAATTCAGTGTCACTGCGACCTCGCGTGAAGATACTGACCTCGTGTCCTCGCTCGAGGGCATAGCGAACCGTATGGGGTCCAATGAATCCTGTTCCACCGAGGATCAGCAAGCGCTTGGGATTTATGCCATCGCTTTCTGCATTCGGCGAGCACGCTGCCGGGCCCACTAGTGCCAAGCCGGCTCCTACTGCACCGGCGGCCCTTAGAAATTCTTTACGGGTGTGAGTCATAACCGTTTCTCCAGAATGTTCTGCTTTATAGCGCTAGAACCTTCCTCGGCGCCTAGGCGGTGGGGGAGGTAGCTGGTCAACCACGTCCACCATCCTAGCGATCTCATCTTCATTGGGGATCCTACCCGTTTGGGCTGTGACATTATCGAGCATGTGTTCCGCATTACTTGTTCCCGGCGTCACTACGGTCACTGCAGGATGAGCTATGGCAAACTTCAGGAAGAACTGGGCCCAAGTCGTCGCGCCGAAGTCGGCAGCCCACTCCGGAACATCCTTACCCTCGACCCGGCTCCAGAGCCGGTTACGCCCAAATGGTAGATAGACCATGACAGCAATATCGAGTTCCTGGGCTAATGGAAAAATCATGTCCTCAGCAGCGCGATTATCGATAGCGTAGTCGATTCCGATGAAGTCCAATGGATAATCCCGCATGACCTCAGAGAGATCCGGGTAACGACCTCCGTTGGTTGTGGTGATTCCGATGTAGCGAACGCGACCTTGAGCCTTGTACTCCTGAAGAAGTCCAAGCTGGACCGGCGGGTCCCCAAGATTGTGTACCTGAATCAGGTCGATAACAGGGGTCTGCAGTCGCTCGAATGAACGCTCAAGCTGCGTACGCGCTGCAGCAGGGTCCGCTCCACCACCACCTCTTCCTGCTACATTCAGTTTCGTCGCCCAAAAAATGCGGTCATCCACTCCCAAGTCCTGAGCAATCTGACCGGAAACTTCCTCCGAAGCTCCATAACCCGGTGCCGTGTCGAGCACGGTTGCTCCATTATCAACCATGGTCCGGAGCACTTCCGTGAGCCGCTCAATGTCCCCACTCCGAGCAGCCGCAGAGAATGTGTTTGCGCCACCTAGACCGATAACAGGAATATGTTCTCCAGTCGACGGTATCGCGCGAGTCACAATATCCTGGCTTTGGAATGCGCTCAGTACACGTGGGTCTAAGGCGAGCGCGGCACCAGTTGCGGCGCTGATTCGAAGCCATTCACGTCGGTTTACCATTGTATTCTCTCGTAACAGGGATTCTCTACTCAGGACAAGTTATCCTGTCGGTGTGTTGGAAACGACAGGGGCCCTTATACGGAGGCCCCGGCCATGCGCCTACTTCCTCCGCCCCATGATCCTCAAGATCCTTAGGAACAGATTGATGATGTCCATGTAAAGGGCGGCAGCACTGTCTACGGCGTTGTCCAGCGTATATGGGATCT
>Ga0209228_1001459_pt1 | contig 11816 bp, 8 predicted proteins | sample METZYME_3_150m_FD_187547 | JGI IMG/M metagenome (GOLD analysis project Ga0209228, IMG submission 187547) | Marine microbial communities from oxygen minimum zone in mesopelagic equatorial Pacific - METZYME_3_150m (SPAdes) (version 2) | ecosystem: Environmental > Aquatic > Marine > Oceanic | place...
GAATAAGGATTGTACCAATGCATTCTCGCTCGATTTCTTTGATCAAAAGATTCATTGGTATCAAGATTTAATGGAGCGGAAGAAATATTCCAAAATCTTCTCAATATTGATGGGTTTGTAACACGTTTTGATCCTTCAAAGTCGTCGATATAAGCTACTCCATCGCTGTCTCCAGTAGCAGAGTTAGATATCGCATTAGGGTTAGGCAATACTTGTGCAATTTCTCCTTCTAAAGTAAACCTAGATAACTTTTCAGCATTAAACATATCAAGATTATTTAGCGATGCAGATAAATTTTCTAAATCCTTCTCATAACGACCATTAATATCCCAAATAAAATTTCTTATGGGTTCAAAGCCTACTTCTACTTTTTTATTAACAATATCCTGATTGTAATAAAGGGCTGTCATTCCTAAGAATGAATTTTTATCGAAATCAATTTGTGCACGAGAACCAACCATAATTTTTCTATCGAATGTAACTAGGTCATGTTTATCATATACAATTTCTAAATCGCTATTGGGATCAATATTCCCAGTAAGCATTATCATTCCAGAAAAGTAATCAATCTGATAATCTTGGCCTCTTTCAAGTTTTTCTCCATTAGAATAAATCTCTTCACTTCCTTCTACTAATGTAAATCCTAGATTAATAGTAGACTTTGGATTAGTATAATTTGCTCCAATGGTAAAACGAGAATCTCCTGTATATTCCGCACGATTAGTACTCGTATACATTTTACCCTGTTGAAGTAAAGGGTTTAATGTAGAATTATCATTTCCACCCTCTAAATTATTACTTGAAACAAAAGGTAGTAGCGCAGGTAAATGCACCTCTCCTGATTTTAAATTCACAATATTAGGGTTATTAAAATCAATAATTTCATCCGGTGAAGATGCGCCGGCTTGATTAAGATCATCTAACCCAAATAAATTTAAGAATGTGGAACCACTGTTTGTTCGATCGCTCACAGGTGTAGAAAAATTATCGAGAATTCTAACTTCTAAACTAGTTTCATCAATATTGGTTGCTCCAAGAGAGTATACATTCTTAAACATAAGATCCCATGTTGGATGATTAGGGTGTGACGACTGTGCTTTTAGCATCTTCAAGACTAAGGTAGTATTGCCATCATCCCCAATATTTGCTCCAACCTTTAAAACAACTTCTCCTGTTGTTCTGTTTGCTAATTCAAAATGTGCACCTATAATTTCATTTTGAAGAGTATTTTGCATTCTTATAAATCCTAAATCTTCATTAATCGCATAGTCGGAACCTCGTTCTAGCTTAATAAATGCTCCTTCTTTACTACTATCATTATAAAAGGTGGTATCGTTAGGATCAATATATGCTGTTCCTGGATCTGCTTGTGGATTGTTAGATGCATCAATTTTATAAAGCTCAAAATTTCTTACTACTAAATTACCAATACTATGCAATCCGTTATTTAAAGGATAATAAGAGGGTACATTTACTTGAAATCCACTATCTGGTATTATATCAGAAGAACCATTTCTAAACCATTCATGGATAAAGAAATATAGATTTTTTCTATACTCATAATCTTCTATCTTATTTTCTCTTACTTCAGAAGTGCCTTTATATTTTTCAGATTGCTTCTTGGTTCTCTCCAGTGATGCTATACTCGTAATGTTAAGTGGACCTAACTGTGAAAGAGCTTTAATACCAAAGAGCCCTTTATTTTGTCCGGAAAATGTGACAAACTCAGTAGAAGGTAATGCAAGTGATATATTTCCTATTTCAAGTCTTTGTAAAATATCATCTTCATCTCCAGCATAATCAACACGAATAGTATTCTCCCAATCAAAGTCTCTTTCGGAATTTTGATCTAAAGATATAGTGATTCTTTCACCAACCTTACCTTGAACATTTAATTGTTGTTTTTGGTCAAATTTAAAATTGGTTTTTTCCTGCTCCTTATAAGAAGATCTTACTAGCTCTTGATCTTGATTGACTAATTTACCAGATAGATTAATATTACCTTGTACTCGTAGGGATGCTCTTCCTAATGCTCCTAAATCAAAATCAGCAACTTCTAGATATCTCCCTTTATTGCTAGCAATTGTAGTGTCTGAAGCGGATAAGCTAAAAGGTTCTTGAAAATTATATTGTTGATTAATTGCATATAAATCTTTTAAATAATTATCTAATGAAGAAATATATGGTATAACATTAGTGTGATTGAAAGTGGATTCACTAATTTGAATCAGATTAGAATCAACATTTAAGGTAACATTATACTTCTTTAAAGATTGGGTCGTGTTAAAAATTCCTATTGGATAATTAGATAAGTCACTTAAGCAAAAATTGGCTGTTTGTTTCTTAAAAAAAGGATTAGTAACAATACTTTTGTCATAGGGATTCTCAACACCCATCACTTGAGATAAAAATAAAAAAATAGTGGATAGATAAATTTTACGCATTCATTAATTCTTCTATTTTATGTGCAAATTTTTGAATTGCAATTGCACGATGGCTGATTTTATTTTTTTCTTCTAAACTCATATTTCCTAAAGATATATTTTGTTCTGATGCATAAAAGATTGGGTCATAACCAAATCCTAAATCTCCTTGCTTCTCTTCTAATATTCTACCTTCTAAACATCCTTCCACAAAAAAATCATTTATTCCATCCACATAAGTAACCACTGTCTTAAACCTAGCTGTTCTTTCTGCAAAAGGTACGCCTTCCATATTTTTTATCAATTTATTCATATTGTCTTCATAGGTAGCATTTTCTCCTGCATATCTGGCAGTATAAATACCAGGATCACCCATTAAATGATCCACTTCTAATATGGTATCATCTGCCATAGATGCAATCTTAGTATGATTAAACGCTACCCTTGATTTGATAAACGAATTTTCTACGATAGAAGTTCCGTCTTCTTTTATATCTTCTATGTCGGGAAAATCGCTTAATGAATAAATCTTATCAAAGAAAGGTTGAATTGTAGTAATAATTTCAGATATTTTGTGTTTATTCGAAGAAGAAATAATAATATTTTTCATTTCTGAAACTAATAAATATTTATGTGTTTTTTAAATAACTTATAATGTGTAGTTTTTTACGCTTTTTTAAGGCTCGATAGCTCAGTTGGTAGAGCAGAGGACTGAAAATCCTTGTGTCGGGGGTTCAATTCCCTCTCGAGCCACTTTTTATTTTGGGGAAACATTAAATGGACTTAATACAAATCATACTGCTAATAACACTGATACTGTTTTTGGTATTTATTCTATCATTTTTCAGAACACCTAAAATTTATACTTTCAAGCAAGAACAATTTGTTAAAAGTGATATGGAGACTGTTTTTGAATTTTTCTCTAGACCAGAGAATCTAGAGAAAATTACTCCTCCTGCTATGAGTTTTAACATTATGACACCTAGACCCATAGAAATGAAAGAAGGATCTATCATTGATTATACGGTCAAGATTGTTGGAATACCAACAAGGTGGAGAACTATAATTACAAGCTATAAAAAAAATGAATCTTTTGTAGATGAACAACTAAAAGGTCCTTATAGTTATTGGCATCATAAACATTCATTTCAATCTGTAGACGGTGGAATAAACATTATAGATGAAATCAATTATGTGCTCCCTTTAGAAGCATTTAGAAGTATTGTACATGCTTTATTTATTCTACCTCAATTGAAAAAAATCTTTACCTTTAGGTTTCAGATTATTGAAGATAAATTCAATTAGAAACCTTTATTAAACATGATTAAATATATCCTATCACATACTAATGTTGCTATTAACTATTTTGGTTTCTCAATAGTATGGTTTTGTTGTATTTCTAGTGGAGCTCAAGGTGAGATAGCTCTTGCATTAATACCAACTCTTATATTTTTATATCTACACTTTATGATTGTTACCGATCATCTTAAAGAAGAAATTCAATTAATATTCATAGCAATCTTAATGGGAATAATTGTCGATTCCAGTTTTTCTTTTTTTGGGGTTGTATCTTATAATGGTAATATAACATCTATTCCTCATTTAGCTCCAATATGGATACTATGTATGTGGGCAGGATTTGCAGCTCAGATTAATCATGTCATGAATCGACTAAGAGGGAAATATTTTCTTATTGGATTTTATGGACTGCTAGCTCCATTAGCTTACATGGCTGGTGAAACAATTAATGCAGCTTCTATTGCTGATGGAGATATTAACTATGCAATCATTAGTATTAGTTGGGCTATTAGCTTGATTCTATTATTTAAAATATCTGAATATTTAATGGCAAAATAAATATGGGAAAATATGCAATCAAACTACTGCTTATTCTCTTAGTAACAAGCTGTGCAAGTAAAAAAGCTATTGAACCAGAAAGCATAGTAAGTAATATTCCTGAAGACTGGTCAATTATCACTCCAGTAACAATTAACATTTCAGATATATGGTGGAATGAATTTCAAGATGAAAAATTAAATCAATTTTTAAATCAATTTTTGGAACAAAACATTAACTTAGAACAAGCCATGCTCAATACAAGAGTTGCAAAACAGGTATCTGTAATTTCAACTTCCAATGTTTTTCCATCTATTGCAATTAGCGCTAGCGGATCAGAGTCTGAACAAAATACAGCTGGCTTTCCTTCAATCTTTAGTTCTTTCTTCGGGAATCAGGATGATGAAATAACAACGTTTACACAAGAAAATTATAATCTATCATTAAGTACGCAGTGGGAAATTGATTTATGGGGTAAAATGAGGCAAGGAAGGCTTGCAGGAAAACAACAATATCTATCTGCAAAATATAATTATACCTATTATCAATTTTCTCTAACATCTGAAGCTACAAAACTCTACTTCTCGATTATAGAAGCAAAACAATTAACAGAAAATGCTGAACAAAAATATAATAATGCGAAAATTATTTTTGACTTATATACAAGCCGATATGATAAAGGCGTTATATCATTAAAAGCATTGCAACAATCAGAAATGATATTAAATCTTGCAAAAAGTGATTTGGAAAATAAAAAAAGTATTGCTACTTCTCTTGTTCGTCAAGGAAAGGTTCTGATAAAAGAATATCCAAATTTAACATTGGATACAGGAAAAGATTTTCCGCAATCTCTTCCAAATATACCGCAAGTTTTACCAGCTGATATCGTAAAAAGACGTCCTGACTTAATCGCATCGCAGTATAACTTACTGGCATCTAAGGCGCTCAACAAACAGGCAATGCGATCACTATATCCTTCATTCAGTTTAGTGGGATCAACAGGGGCATCAAGCAATGTTCAAGATTTATTAAATGATGATTTCAGCGTTTGGAGTAATGGCATTAATTTATTTGCACCTATTTTCAATGCTGGAAAACTCATAGCAAATAAAAAAATTGCTAAAACTAATCAAGAAATTGCAATGCTAGACTTTGTTAATAATTTATTAACTGCATATAAAGAAGTAGAGTCGGGTTTAGAATTTGACCAAAGCGCACAGCTATCACTCAATCTATTAAAAAGCAATATTGCATTATCTGAATCTATGTACAATACAACATTTGATGAATTCACTCGAGGTGTAGCAAGTATCGAAGAAGTGATCAACGCCAATAATGCATTATTTGACAATAAGAATATGTTAGCGAGCGCAGAAAGAATTCGCATTGAACAAAGAATAAACTTAATATTATCACTTGGAGGAGGCTTCAACTACAAACGATGATTAAGTATTTAAGACCAATATTAATAATAGCAGGTGCCACGCTGATTGCTTCTGCCTTATATGTGCTAGGTAGGGTATCTCCACAACCCATAGAAGAGCCCTCTCCTATAGATGTAAATGTTCAAATATTGACACCAGTTGACTATGAAATAAAAATCAAGTCTACTGGTACAACCACCCCCATTACTCAGACTATTCTAACATCTGAAGTAGGTGGAGAAGTTATTTATCGTTCAAAAAAATTCTCTGAAGGATCGTCTGTTATCAGCGGTGAGATATTAGCCAAGATCGATGATACAGATCTACAGCTACAATACAAAAATGCATTGCTCCAGCTAGCAAGTGCTGAGGTGCAGTTTGCTGTACAACAAGCGGAAGCAGAAATTGCTCAAGAAGCTTGGGAAAAAGTTGGAGAAGGTACTGCAAAAGAGTTGGTAGCTAAAAAACCTCAACTAAAACAAGCAAAAGCAGCGCTAGAAGTAGCAAAAGCTCAAGTAGATTCAGCAGAAAAAAAACTAAATAAAACAGAAATCAGCGCACCATATACTGGTCGTATACAAAATATAAATATTGATTTAGGTTCTACTATTCTTCCTGGACAGCCAGTAGGTTCCATGTACACATCTAATGAAATTGAGGTAACGCTTTCTGTGAAAGATAGTGATTTACAATTTCTGGATATACCAATGGATGGTAGAAAATTAAATCCAGATCAGAAGTCATTGGTAGTCATTAAGTCTCTTTACAAAGGTACAATGCAAGAATGGGAAGGAAATTTAGAGCGTGTTGATGGAGTCATTGACCCAATGACTCGTATGATTAAGCTTATTGCAAACTTTAAAAATAATTTTATTGAAGATTCGCAACCTATATTGCCAATTGGTTTATTTGTTGAGGCAGAAATTAGTGGTAAAACACTGATGGATGTTTTTATTGTGCCTAATACTGCATTAACACCTAATGGCGAACTCTTAGTGGTCAATAAAGATAATGAACTAGAAATCAGGAAAGTAAATATCATTACTAAGACAAAAGATTATATATTGGTTCAAGAAGGAATGATGCCTGGTGAAAGAATAGTTGTATCAAAACTTAGTATTGCAACGAATGGAATGCTAGTCAACCCAAGATATCAGTAATGAAAGGTATCGTTACCTGGTTCGTTAAGAATAGTGTCCCTGCGAACTTATTTATGTTTTTTCTTATTTTTGGTGGATTCTTTGTATCCTATCCAACAATGAAATCTGAATTTTTTCCCGTTCCAGATTTAAATACTATTACAATAGCAGTCCCTTATCCTGGAGCTTCTGCAAAAGAAATAGAATCTTCAATATGCTCTAAAATAGAAGATAGGCTTGAAGGAATATCTAATATTAAAAAGTTAAGATCATATTCTCTTGAAGGAAGAGGATTGGTTACTGTGCAGGTTTATGATACATCTGAAATTGATACTACGCTAGATGATATCAAAACAATCATGGATGGTATTACTACCTTCCCTCAAGATAGTGAAACTCCTATTGTTAGCAAGTACGAAGTTATTGAAAAAGTTCTCGATATTATTATATATGGGAATGTAGATGAGCGTGTACTCCTCAATATCACCAAAGAGGTTAACAAAGAAATTAAAGAACTGGATGAGGTGTCATTTACAGAAATATTTGGAAACAGAGATAAGGAAATTACTATTGAAGTCTCTGAAAAGAATTTAGAAAAATATAATCTTAGTTTTGACCAAATAGCGATAGCGATTAATTCAGGATCAATTGATTTGCCGGGAGGACTTCTTTCAAGCAATAGTGGTGATTTGCTTATTAGAACTGTGGGACAGTCATATAGTGCCAGTGAATATGAAAATATTGTTATTAAAGGTCAACCAGATGGAAGTCAGCTCCTTCTAAAAGATATTGCTACTATTAATGATGGATTTGTTGATATAGACCAATATTATCGATGGGATGGTATCAAAGCAATGTTCATAAGTGCTAACCTAGTTGGTGATCAAGATGTACTTACTGCTGCTGAACAATTAAGAACATATGTAAAAAATAAACAACCTGATATGCCTGCAAACGTGAGTATTGATTATTGGTATGATCAGGCCCGATATCTACAAGATCGTATAAACTTGCTCTATAAAAATTTTGCAATTGGAATGGTTCTAGTTTTATTTTTATTGACCATGTTCTTGAGGCCATCTGTAGCATTCTGGGTATCAATGGGAATCCCTATTTCTTTTGGTGGTGCTCTGATTATTCTTCCAAATATTGGTGTAACTGTAAATGTCTTATCAGCGTTTATGTTTATTGTTGTGTTAGGGATTGTTGTAGATGATGCAATTATTGTAGGAGAAAATGTCTTTAGAAGACGTATCAAGCTTAAAGAAGACAATATGACATCAACGATTAAAGGGACAATGGAAGTATTGATGCCTGTATTTTTTGGAGTGCTTACAACGATTGTTGTATTTGCTCCTATGCTTAATTTAGCTGGCAATACAGGAGATATATGGAGAACTTTCCCTCTCACCGCTATTCCAATTTTAGTATTTTCTTTAATAGAATCGACTACAATTCTACCTTCACATTTAAATCATGCAGGTGAATGGTTTCAAACCAGCTTTGTAGGTTTTGGTAAAAAGCTCAGCAAAGCAAGAAATTACTGCTCTACAAAACTGTATACTTTTGTAGATAATTTCTGGATACCTCTTGTCAAAAAATCTATTATCAGTCGTTATGTAACGGTTTCCGCATTTATAGGTATGATGATTATAGCAATATCCTTGCTTGCGGGCGGATTAGTGAAATGGCAGTTCTTTCCTACATTGGAAGCAGAAGAAGTAGGGATTGTATTTGAATTACCTGAAGGATCTCCAATAGAAAAAACACAAGCAATAACAGAAATTATTGAGCAAGAAGCGCTAATACTTAAAAATGAATTGAATGCATCTGAACCTGCAATAATTATTTCTCATGTCCTCACCACTGTTGGGCAACATTATTTTAGTAATTCAGAAGAAAAGAATAGTCCAACCGGAATCAGCCCGAAATCAACATCTACTCCACACTTAGGAGAAGTTGTGGTTGTATTAACTCCGGCAGACAGTAGATGGGGTATGACTGGAGCTTATGATATTATTGACACATTACGTGAACGCATTGGCACAATACCAGAAGTTGAACGACTCAATTATAGTGCTAATATCTTTACTGCAGGTAAATCAATTCACTTTGAATTTTCAGGTGAAAGTTTTGAAAAATTAAACCAAGTAGTAGATGATACTAAGGTCCTATTATCAAGCTTCTCTGGTGTTTATGATCTTTCAGATACAGATACTAAAGGTAAAAATGAACTACAAATAGAATTATTGCCTTCTGCAGAAGTTTATGGGATTACTACTATGGATATTGCACGCCAAGTAAGGCAAGCATTTTTTGGAGAAGAAGTTCAGCGTATTCAACGTGGAGACGATGATATTAAGGTAATGCTAAAGCTTCCAAAAAAAGAACGTGACGATCTTATTACATTAGAAAATATGAGAATACGTACACCGCAAGGCATCAAGGTTCCTCTTTATGCTGTCGCTAATGTGAAAGAAGTCGAAGGAAAAGCAACAATTGTTCGTGTTGATGGAAAACGTGTTATAGAAGTGACATCTGATGTAGATGTTTCTAAGAATACCTCTTCTATGATCTTGCAGCAACTAGTTTGGCCAGCAGGTCCATATGAAGGACAACCAATGCGAAAGCTGAAAGCAGTCATGGATAAAACACCTGGAGTAGACTTTGCTTTGGCAGGAGAGCCTGCTGAGCAAAGCGAACAACTAGATGATATTATGTTAAAATTTAGTCTTTCACTCTTTATCATTTATGTGCTCCTAGCAATTCCATTAAAATCATATTTTAAACCACTGATTGTTTTGTCTGCTATTCCGTTTGGTGTGGTAGGAGCTATTCTTGGACACTTAATGTTTAATCAACCGATGTCTGTATTATCTCTTCTAGGTGTAGTGGCATTGTCTGGTGTGGTAGTTAATGATAGTCTCTTACTGGTTGTGTTTATAAATAGAGCAAAAGAAAAAGGTGTAGAAACGAGAGAAGCAGTTCTAGATGCAGTTCGTACACGATTTAGGCCTGTTGTTCTAACTTCAATGACAACCTTCTTGGGGATTTTGCCATTATTGTTTAATCAAAGCACCCAAGTTCTCTTTTTAAAACCTATGGCAATATCTTTAGGTATTGGAATTCTATTTGCAACGACTATTATATTGTTATTAGTGCCAGTTGCTTATGTAATTATTGATGATTTTATAGAATTGTTAAATAGAATATTTAAAAAAGCTACCTAGAAGAATTTATGCTTCAAACTGTGCGTAGCTAGGGTAGCCAGATCTAGCAGGGTCTTCATAATCAATCTTAATAATTGCCTTCTTTAATATTCTTTTCAGCACAATTAAGCGATCGTTTTCAGATTGACTCTTTAAGAGAATTTTTTTTGCTCTCTTATCTATATCTAACATAGAAGCAATTTCAAAAGAACTTTTTGGCATATTAATTTGTGGAATTTTAGAAGATGCTCCCAATTTGAGCAATACTTCATAGAGAAAAACATTTGCTTCCTGCAATAAAACCTCATCAATAGTATCATCTATATCGTTCCATGTTTTAACATGTGCCTGTTTATAGTCTTCTGAAGTATTATAACTCTTTACAATAAATCTCTCCGTACCAGATACTAAGATATCATATTCTCTGCTTTCATTCTCTCCGCCAACCACTTGATCTATAGATGCGGTGCATCCAATAATCAAAGAATCATTATTTTTTGAATTAATAATACCAAACTTTTTATTGTTCTTTAGGCAGTGCTCAATCATTTTTTTGTATTTTTCTTCAAAAATATGTAACGGTAATTTTTCGCCAGGCAGAAGTACTAAAGGAAGTGGGAAAATTGGAATTTTATCATTCATACTCCTATCAAAATACATATAGTTTTATTAATATTCACTACCAATTATGATTAATAATAAAAAAGGGGAATAATAATGAAAAAAATACTAATCACACTACTCGCACTAATCATAATTAATTGTGGTGGTGGTGAAAGCCAAGAAGCTCAAGTAGTCACTATTAGTTCATTAGGTTCAGAAATGAAATTTGATGTAGAAGAATTCACTGTCAAAGCTGGATCTAAAGTTAAAATAATAATGAAGAATAATACTCCGCTAGATTTCATGGGTGAGATGCAACACAATGTAGTAATCTTTAAAGATGAATCTGCAGCACAAATGATTATTGGTTTAGCAGAAGGTAATGGCGGAGAGCCATATCCTGATGGAAGGATTTTAGCAATGACTCCATTGGCAGACAAGCAAGAAGAAGTTTTTGTAGAATTTACTGTACCAAAAAAACCAGGTAAGTATCTTTATGTTTGTACATATATAGCACATGCAATGTCTATGCGTGGCTACATGATTGTTGAATGATAATAGAATTCTATTTATATTAGAACTTCAAAATTGAGATTAAGTCTCAAAAAAAGGGGAGAATAATATGAGTGAATTTTTAATAATGTTCAGAGAAGTACTTGAAGGAGTCCTAGTAGTTGGAATTCTTTATACTTTTATTATTAAAACTGGAAGAAAACATTTAACAAAAAGTATTACTAACGGTGTAATAGCTGCATTCGCTATGACAGGAATTTTTGCTGTAATTTTTCAAGTCTTATTAGGCGGATTTAATGGACATCAAGCGGCAATTTTTGAAGGTGTTACGATGATTATCGCAGCAGTACTCCTTTCAACAATGATTGTATGGATGGCTCGAAATAAAAATGTTGCTGAAAGCTTAGAAAAAGAAGCTTCCTCAATAATCGAAAAAGATAAAAATGTTGCATTGGGGTTATTTGCACTTACTTTCTTTGCTATTTTTAGAGAAGGTGTTGAAGTTGTACTATTCTTATATGCGATCATATTTTCAACAGGAGGCCTTTCAATAGTTGGTGCATTATTTGGTTCGATTCTTTCGTTATTTCTTGGTTATCAGATATTTGTTCAGGGACAAAAAGTTCCACTTAAGCAGTTTTTCAATTATACATCCATACTTCTTATTTT
>Ga0209228_1001462_pt1 | contig 11810 bp, 9 predicted proteins | sample METZYME_3_150m_FD_187547 | JGI IMG/M metagenome (GOLD analysis project Ga0209228, IMG submission 187547) | Marine microbial communities from oxygen minimum zone in mesopelagic equatorial Pacific - METZYME_3_150m (SPAdes) (version 2) | ecosystem: Environmental > Aquatic > Marine > Oceanic | place...
CGCCCATTGTGCAATATTCCCCACTGCTGCCTCCCGTAGGAGTCTGGGCCGTGTCTCAGTCCCAGTGTGGCTGATCATCCTCTCAGACCAGCTACGGATCGTCGCCTTGGTGAGCCTTTACCTCACCAACAAGCTAATCCGACGCAGGCTCCTCAAACAGCGCGAGGCCCGAAGGTCCCCCGCTTTCCCCCGTAGGGCGTATGCGGTATTAGCCCGGATTTCTCCGGGTTGTCCCCCACTGTTTGGCAGATTCCTACGTGTTACTCACCCGTCCGCCACTCGTCGGCACCAAGGTCATCCCGAAGGAATCCCAGCGGTCCGTTACCGTTCGACTTGCATGTGTTAGGCCTACCGCCAGCGTTCAATCTGAGCCAGGATCAAACTCTCCAGTTCAAAGATTGAGTCCGATATGAACCGTAAGGGCCTCATATCGTCACCCTGTCCGTGCAAGCACCGACAGAGCGTTTACTACTGGTAATTGGAATCGGTCGCTAAAAGCGCCCACACAATCTACCTAATCAAATTGTTAAAGAGCATGGCAACTGTAAGAATCACAGTCACCAGAGGCGCGGAATTATACCTTTGAATCCCACGTAGTCAATGAATTTCTACCGTAAAACTGCAAATAATAGGTGATTTTAAGCCAATGTATGGTTGCACTCGTATCGGTAGCGGTAGGGATTCCATTGAATCCCCGCAGATCTTCAGATTACGCGGATTCGGGCAAATCTACGCTTACCGACCTGAAACAGCGTACTTACCCCGAATTTGATCGTTAACTTGTGGTCGGTGACTCGTTCACCGTCAATGCGAACTGCACCTTGTGCCATCAGACGATAGACCTCCGAGGTACTCCCGACAAGACCCGCAGACTTGATGACATTGGCTACCGGCATGTCTTTACCCTGGTTATCGATGTCAACTTCAGCGATGTCATCGGGAACCTCACCACGCTGAAACTGATTGACAAACGACTGATGCGCTTTTGCAGCATCGCTCGGCGAATGAAATCGCTCAACAATTTCATGCGCCAATTGATACTTGACGTCTCGGGGATTGGCACCAGCCGCAACCTCTTCCTGGAGGCCCCGGATGTCTGTCAATGGCCGGAAACTCAATAATTCAAAATATCGCCACATCAATTCATCAGAAATTGACATCAGCTTCCCGTACATCTCAACCGGCGACTCGGTAATTCCCACGGAATTTCCCAGCGACTTGGACATCTTCTGAACACCATCGAGGCCCTCAAGCAGCGGCACAGTCAGTACAATTTGAGGCTCAAGACCATATTGTTTCTGAAGTTCACGCCCAACCAGCAAATTAAATTTTTGATCCGTACCGCCCAATTCAACATCCGCTTTAAGCGCAACAGAATCGTATCCCTGCATCAGTGGATAAAGAAATTCGTGTACTGCAATGGGCTGACTATCCCGGTAACGTGTCGAAAAATCATCCCTTTCCAACATTCGTGCGACGGTGTAGCGCGATGCGAGCCGTATCATGCCTTCTGCACCCAATTCATTGCCCCACCTGGAGTTGAAGTCGACGATGGTTTTATCTGGGTCTAAGATCTTGAATACCTGCTCTTTATAGGTCAGGGCATTCTGGTCAATTTCTTCAGGGCTAAGTGCTGGGCGTGTGGCATTCTTACCGCTTGGATCTCCGATCATCCCGGTAAAGTCACCAATCAAAAAAATGATTTCGTGGCCCAGGTCCTGAAACTGGCGCATTTTGTTGATCAATACTGTATGACCCAAGTGTAGATCAGGCGCTGTTGGATCGAAGCCGACTTTTACCCGCAGGGGTTTACCCGTCTCGAGTCGTTCTATCAACTCGGTTTCAACGAGGATTTCCTCCGCACCTCGTCGAATTTCTAAAAGCGCTTCAGTAACCGATTTACTCGACATGGCATCAAGCTGTGGATAAACAGAAACACAAATTTTACCCGAAGCAACAAGACCCTGGGTGTATCACTGCGATGATCGACCCTACCCACGGCACTGAGTGAACGCTCACCGACTCAGTGACTATTCGATAACCATCAAATCGCAGTCATGGCTACCCTGCCAACGAGTAGCCCGTTTGAAAAAAACACAGCTGGTCTGCATCATTGCCGGCGCACTGCTTAAAACTGCTGGTTTTGTGATCGAGATTCGCCAACTACTTTAAGAAACCATCGGAAACCACTTTGACGCAACAATTAATCAAAGGTAAATTACGGACTTCCCGTACGCCCCGACGGGGCTCGGTGAACCTATCACGATGCCGAACCAGCCTTCCCTTTTCGACTCTGATCTTCGTTATATGCTCAAAAGCGGGTCGCGTGACCGACCCATGAGCCGTCGTTATACCTTGTTTGGAGTAACAGCACTCGTACTGACTATGCTGGTCGCGACCTGGCTTGCCAGTCGACCAGACGCGTCCATTGACCAGATTGATACTTCCCGCGTGAAGCACGATCCCCTGGGATCCCAAATAGCGCAGGTACTCGATGCCCGCAAAAAAGCTACAGCGGCGAACTCTGCAACACCAGTACTAACCAAATCAGCCAGCCCATTGAGTTCGCTCAGTGAGCCGCCTGCGCATCACGAGCCAGGCTCGGACGTCGACCTATGGCCAGCCATAAAGGAGTTGCCGAAAATCACAATCTCCGTGTCGCTTGATGCGAAAGCTATCCACGCGGCCCAACTACCATCAGCGGCGAAAGTTGCTGAAGATATTCCAACGCAGTCCGTAACCAGTTCGACGAAATCTGATTGGGTCGATATCGATATACGCCCCGGTGATTCCCTGACACGGATATTCAACCGCCTGAAACTTGATCCTGCCGTCGCGATTACGATTGCAGCGCATCGTAAAGGTCAAGTACTTACCAACCTTAAAACTGGCCCTCGTCTGAAGATCCTGCTCACCGACAGACAACTCGTTGAACTGGAATATGAGAAGAGTCTTAATTCGGCGTTACACGTTAAAGCTACCGATAACGGCTGGCAATTCAATACGGTTACCCGCTCGTTTGAGGTAATTGAACGAAAGGTCACCGGTGTGATTGCATCGTCACTTTTTGACAGTGGGCTAAAAGCAGGCCTCAGCGAGTCGTTGCTCCATAAGCTTATGTCTATTTTTGAGTGGCAGATTGACTTCAACACCGATATCCGGTCAGGCGATCGATTTGCCATTATCTATGAAGAGAAGTTTCTTGAAGGGAAGAAGATCGGCACTGGCCCAGTTCTAGCAGCGACTTTTATTCTGTCAGGAAATCCTCAGCACGCCATCCGGCACACCAATTCAGCCGGTATCGTGCGTTACTTTTCTCCAGACGGGATCAGCATAGAAGGTAAGTTCTTGCGTTCACCTGTACGCAACAGCCGAATCACCTCAAACTATTCTTTAAGACGATTCCATCCCATACTGAAAACCTGGCGTCCGCATCGCGGACTAGATTTTTCCGGTCGCAAGGGGGATTCGGTACTGTCTACCGCCGATGGTAAGGTAGTTTTTGTAGGTCGCAAAGGTGACTATGGCAAAACCGTCATCATCAAACACGGTAGCAAGTACAAAACTCTCTACGCGCATCTTTCAAAGTATGGGAAGACCGTTCGAAAAGGCCGCTCGGTCCAACAGGGCCAGACCATCGGCTATATCGGTAGCACCGGACTGTCAACCGGCCCCCACCTGCACTACGAACTGTGGCTGAATGGCAAACGCACAAATCCTCTGAAACTAAAACTACCCCGCGCCGCCTCAGTTCACGAGAATGAGAAAACTAAGTTTCTGCGCAAGGCTTCGGCTTTTTCAGCCGAATTAAAGCGACTTGTCGGCGCCTGACATCGCATAAAGTTTCTGGCATAACCGGTTCACACTTACTACCCGAATGAACAACGGCCAAGACCTCTACATTGGCCTCATGAGTGGTACCAGTTCCGATGCCATCGACGCAGCACTGGTTCAATTCTCAGATTCGGGATGCGAACTGCTCTCTACCCTGGCTGCAACGTTAGATGCGCCTATAGTAGACCGCATACAACGCGCAGTTGATGGTACAGCCGATCGCATTAGCGACATTTCAGAACTCGACGTGCTTCTGGCTCAGGCCTTTGCCGATACCGCTCTGCTTCTTAAAGAGCAAGCAGGGGTTGATCAGATAACCGCAATTGGTTCACACGGCCAGACTGTGAGACATCAACCGCGTGGTTGTTTGCCCTATACCGTACAGCTTGGCAATGGCGCACGTATCGCAGCCTTAACCGGCATCACCACAGTATCCGATTTCCGAACAGCCGACCTAGCTCTTGGTGGTCAGGGTGCACCGCTAGTACCTGCCTTCCATCGTGCCATTTTTTCAAATCCTAATGAGAACCGAGTAATCATCAATATCGGCGGCATCGCGAATGTAACAGTTCTCCATCGAAAAGATCGACTATCTGGATTCGATACGGGACCTGGGAACACATTGATGGACCATTGGTTCCGACAGCATCAACCGGGTATCTATGATGAGAATGGCACCTGGGCACGGTCCGGAACGTGTCTGCCAAAGCTTTTAAGGACACTTCTTGAGTGCGACTATTTTTCCAGGCATCCGCCGAAATCAACTGGACTCGAAGAATTTAACCTGGACTGGCTAAACACTTACCTCATCGGGGACGAACGCCCAGAGGACGTTCAGGCCACACTGGTTGAACTGACCGCTGAATCGATTTCCCAATCGATCAAAACAAACGCACCGGCTACCGACGCAGTCTACCTGTGTGGTGGCGGTGCGAATAATGAGTACTTGGTAAACCAACTTAACAATCGACTTACACCCTTGTCACTCTACACCAGCGATCGTCTTGGCTTGCCGGTAGACTGGGTCGAGGCAGTCGCTTTTGCGTGGCTTGCAAAAGAACGCCTCAAGAATCGACCGACAAATTGTCCTGAGGTCACAGGCTCTTCTCGAGAACTGGCGCTGGGCGCCGTCTACCTGGGTTAAGTCAACGTCTTAAGACAATTAGGTGCTAGATACCAAATGATGAACCGCAACCGCAGGTTGTTGCCGCGTTTGGATTGTTGACCACGAAGCGACTCCCCTGCAGATCATCGATAAAGTCGACTTCGGCACCACCGAGATACTGAAGACTCATTGGGTCGACAACGACTCGAACACCGCTGTGATCAAACTCAAGGTCATCCCCAGCTGCTTCTTCTTCAAATTGAAATCCGTATTGAAAGCCCGAACAACCCCCGCCCTGGATATAAACCCGAAACAGCAAATTTGGGTTATCCTTGGACGCGATCAAATTCGCGAGCTGGTTTACGGCGCTATCGGATATTTGAATATTTGTCGTCACAGTATTTAAGTGGACTATGCTCAAGGTGAACAGCTATTTTACAACCGATTACACCCTATATTCAGGCTTTTTATCAATTGCTAAGATCTAGCTGCGGAACCTGCCCAATATTGGCGTCAAAAGCAACACTCATTGCCTGTTCGTATTTCTTCAACAAAACTCCTTCATCACCGCAGCAATCCTGGCTGCATTTGTTAACGGCATGGAGTTGTTTCCAACCCGGCAAAATCTGTTCCACTGGCGCATTCTCAGTCGCACAGTCACAACCCTTATCACCGTAGGTATAAACCCTCGTAAGTCCGGCCATCAGCGCCTGTTGCCGGGTCTGGTCAAGTGTTTTTAGGGGTGTTGGATCTATATGGCTCAGCTGGTAGGCCGGGTAGAAACGGGTGATATGCCAAGGGCTATCTGGCCCAAGATGGTCCCTGATCCAGTGTGCAATCCGAAGCAGATTCGCAGGATCGTCATTCAGTCCTGGTATGACATTGGTTCGTGTTTCTACATGAATACCTAAATTCTGAGCCCATTCAATCCCGTGAAGAACAGGTCCGACCTCTGCTTTACCGCAAATGTTCCGGTAAAACTGATCTTCCATGCTCTTAATATCAGAACAAAGAACATCTATGCGGCCGGCCAACTGCCCCAAAGCTTCCTCAGTCACAAAGCTATTGCTGACATAAACCGTATAGAGTCCCTTGGTCCTTGCTAAATTACAGACATCAATCACGTATTCCAGCCACACCGCCGGTTCCGAATACGTGAATGCGATCCCCTGAACGCCTGCCTCAATCGCAGCACTCACCAATTCCTCGGGAGTCACAAACGCTGCTTTTGATTCTCCTCGAGCTAATTCGTCAAGTGCATCGACACCCCAGGATATCTCAAGATTGTGGCAGCCTGTACAGCGAAAATTACAACCATAGCTGCCAACCGAAAGCACCTTGGTACCCGGTCGAAAGTGACGAACCGGCTTGTCTTCTATCGGACCGACATCTGCCGAAGAGATAATTCCGTAAGAAAGGTTATATAACGTTCCGTTTCGATTCACATGCGCCTGACAAAAACCACGTTGTCCATGCCGCAACCGGCAGCGCCACAGGCACAGATTGCACACAGTGCGGCCATCATCGGATTTTTCCTGTAAACGGGTTTCGACTAGCTGATAATTATTCTGCACGATGGCTACCTGCCAATATCTGTGTCCTAACTAAGATAACTATAAGGGTCAGTCGTGGTGTATTGTGACAGAACCTGAATTTAGTACTCAAGCCAAACTAATTGAAACCCGCAGAAAACAAGACTGCACGTCGCGTTCAGACACTGTTAGGCTCTGAATACCAAGTAGTGGAATTCGAACACTCTACGCGAAGTGCTGCTGACGCCGCTAAAGCGATAGGTTGCGAAGTACGCCAGATCGCAAAATCACTCGTATTTCGACAAGCAGATGAACGCCCTGTACTGATCATAGCCTGTGGTGACAATCGCGTGGATGAACAAAAAGCAGCTGCAGTAATTGGGAACGTGCTCTACCGGGCTGATGCCGACTTTGTCAAATCGAATTCAGGGTTTTCGATTGGCGGTGTTGCTCCCGTTGGACATCGCGTACCCCCTATTGTCATTCTTGATCATCACTTGAAAACTTTGGACATAATCTGGGCTGCAGCAGGGACGCCCAATTCGGTTTTCTGTTTAACTCCAGAGCAACTGGCAGGTCTGACCCACGGCGCTTTCGAGGATATTGCCGAATAATCAGCATCAGACACAACAACACCGACAGTGTATTTGGCTGGGGGACAAGGATTCGAACCTTGGTTGGCGGAGTCAGAGTCCGCAGTCCTACCGCTAGACGATCCCCCAGTAAGCTGGAGTGGCAACATCAATCATTAAAAGTTATGCCAAACAGCGTTGATATTGTACCGCAGCGCTGAAGGGCGAAGGGCAAAAGGCTTGAACTGTCCTTCGGCAACTTAGCTAATTATGAACCGTAAACCAGATAAGGTAGCCTGAGTGAAAGTTCAGGAACGTGGGTGACACCCGGGCCAGACCGCGCGCGATCAAAAGTACGAGGTGATCAACTTGCCGGGCAGCCATAGCGCCAGCATCGGGAACAACAGCACGATGATCAGCACCACGGTGTCAGATATGCAAAACGGGAAGGAACCCTTTATAACCTGGGTTACGGGCAGTCCCGTCACACCGCTGACCGCAAACAGGTTGAGGCCGACGGGCGGGATGACGCTACCAATTTCGATGCAAAGCGCCGTCAAAATGCCCAGATGTACCGGATCGACGCCCAGCGACAGCGCGATCGGGAAGTAAATCGGCACAGTGAGCACCAGAATGGCAACGCCGGTTAGCCACATGGAAAGCACCAGCAAGGTGCCAATGAGGGCGAAAAGAAAAGCGTATTTTGAAAGCCCGAGCGTACCCGCCCACGCGGTGATCTCTTGTGGCCAGCCCATGTTGGCGAGGTAGAACTGGAAAATACCGACACAGCCGAGCAGGAAGAACACCAACGCAGTCAAATTCATGGTGCGGCGGGTCACGCCCATCAAATCCTTTAAGAACGGTTTGCCCTTGAATAACACGCCATAGCCCAGCGCATAGCAGGCCGCGGCGGCGCCGGCCTCGGTCGGGGTGAAGAAACCGCCGTAAAGGCCACCCAAGACGAGTACCGGCATCAACAACGCCGGCACGGCTTCCAGAAACGCCGGCCAACACTTGTGCAGATCGAAGGTGCCGGCCGGCAACTTGACAACGAAAATCGACACCGTAACGATGATCACCGCGTCACTGATAGCCAGCATGATGCCCGGAACCACGCCGGCGAAGAACAGATCGACGATAGATATCTCTGTGATTACCCCGAACAGGATCAGTGTGATACTGGGAGGAATCAGCAGCGCAATCCCGCCGGCCGAGGCGATCACGCCGGCTGCCATCCATTTCGGATAACCGCGCTTGATCATTTCTGGGTAAGCGATGACGCTCATAGCGGCGGCCATCGCGGTGGAGGAACCCGAAATGGCTCCGAACAACACTGCCGAGATCAGGGTGGCATAGGCAAAACCGCCCGGCACCCAACCGACCAAGGCATCGGCGAAATTGAAGAGCCCGCGCACGAGGCCGGTCTTCTCCATCAGGAAGCCGGCATAGATGAAGAACGGGATGGCGATCAGCGTGTATTTGCTGATGAAAATGAAAAAGGCTTCAAACAGCGTGCTGAAGGACAGAAAATCGTCAAACAGCACTAAAACGGCAGCGGAGCCGGCCAGGGAAATGCCAATAGGCACCGCCACTAAAAGCAATCCGAAAAGAGAAAACGCTAAACCGAGCATGAAATTGTCTGAAAAATTACGACCGACGGCTAATTAAATGTCCGTAGTCAACTCGATCTCGGCATCGAGATACTCCCCGCGGGAAAAACTGATGATGTCCTCGACCATCTGCAAAAATGCGATAAAGGCCATCAAAAGAAACCCGAAGATCAAGATCAGGTAAAACGGCCAGAGCGGAATGAGCAGGCTATAGGTGGTCAAATCCCTGTCCCACGCATAGCTGAGAGTGGACCAGCCCGTGACACCGACGGAACCACAAAAGACCATGATAATCGTCGATACAACGATTTTGGCGATGCCTACCGTCTTGTAGTGGCCACGCGAATGAACCAATTGCATGATCGCGTTCATCACCAGATGGCCGCGTCGGATCTGGGTCACGCCAAAATATAAAGCAACCGCCGCAACGATACCAACGATGATAGCGTCCTGCCCCCATTCGAACACGACGCCAAAAATGTAGCGGCGAATAATCTCGAGCAGCGCGAACAATGTCAGACCCAAGAGCATGGCCGATGCAATCCACCCAAATATCGAATGAACCACTTCTTTCATACGGAGCGAAAAAGCGAGAAACCCATCCATGTCCACACCCGATCAGAAAAAGTCTCGGTCAGCATAAAGATAAGGGGCTGCCGTCAAAGCGGCAGCCCCTAAAAGTCCTATATGCCGTAACCGTTTTATTTCCGTTGCTTGGCCTTAAAAAGTTCGGTGCCCTTGCCGTAGCGTGCGAAATATTTTTCGTATTTCGAGCAGTCAGTCTTTTCAAGGGCGTGGGAACCCGGAGGATTGGCCTTGACCAACGCTTCGGCTTCCGCCGTGAACTGGTCGACCAAATTGTCGCCTGTATCGTTAACCTTGGTCTTGATCCAATCATTGGTAGCGCCTTTTTCGGCCTTCTTGATGACGGCCGCTTCCGCTTGACTCAAGACATAGATACCGGGGGCATTTTTGTCTTTGGTGACGAACTTATCGAGCGTCCGCTTGTCGTTGCAGTAGTTGATAGCGCGCTGGAACGGCATGAAGTCGTTCTTCATGATATCAGTAAAGACATCGCGCTGAGCCTGCGAAAGCTTGTTCCACCAGCGGTTCGAACCGCCGAACCAGTAGTAGTCGCCAACAATCCCGTTGAGGCCGGCCACCGTGAAGTACGGCGCTTGCTCCTTCGTGGCGTTAAAGCCACCGAGCGAGGTGAGAAGAGCGTCGATAACACCGGTTTGCAGGGCCGGCGGAACGTCGCCGAAGGCCATCGCCTGCGGATTGGCGCCTAAGGCGCTCAGCAATGCGTTTTCAGCCGGGCCCATGGAACGTATCTTCTTGCCGGCGAAATCGGCGGGCCCGATTAGACGCGCCTTCACTGCACCGGCGCCCATGTACATGCTCAGGTGACCGGCACCAAACATGGTGATGTCGTGCGACTTGTTGAAGTGGTCCGCTAGATACTCGAAGGTCTTGGTCGAATCGACGCCATCAATGGCACCAACCGTGGTCAGTTTGCCGGCGCCCAAAAGCACGTTTGCCAGGGGCTCGATGCTAGAGGTCTTGCCGAATTGACCTGTGATCATTTCTAGGTTGCCCTGGGTCAGGGCCTTCACGCCTTGCGGAATGGTGTAAAGCGACTTGGCCCAAAAAATTAGAACCTTGCTACCGGGGATTTTCTTTTCCAACTGTTCGGCGAAATAGACTTCCGCAATAGCGGCCGGGTGCGGTGGACCGCTATGATCAGATGCCCAGCGAAGTTTAATCGGCTCTACCGCGCTCGTGACGCCAATAGATGCGATAAAGATTACCGCCCCGATGACGGCGGTTGTCAAAGTCCGAATACGTAACATAATAGCTCCTTATGGTTGGGTTGTGGGCTGTAATAGCTCCTTATTGCTGGGCTTTTTATAGCATCTGGTTATATTAAACCATCTTTGAATATAACACTCTTTCAGACTATTACACTCTCCTTCAAGATCACCTCTAGAACCATGAAAACAGTTACTGATACCAGCAACAGTACCTTCACCATTACTTATGCATCGGGTGGGGATGACGATGATGACGACTCTCTAGAAGTAATCACTCCAAATGGGGGAGAAAGCTGGAAGAAAGGAGATGTTGTCAGTATTGAGTGGGCTCACATCAACCGAGACTGAACCTTCGAGATGATTTCGGCCGGTACACGCTCAATATAGGCGCCGACGCCTGGATCTGGACGAGGCGGATCAGGTATCGGTTGGAGCACAACGTACTCAAACTCTATACCCTGTTCAGACGCTGTCTGGATAAGGTCAGCCAGTTGTTCAGCGATAGCTGACGCTCCGCCAAGCAGGCAAAACGCGCGCGCGTGTGCATCGGACAGGAAATTGACACAACGCCCACTCGCTTCCAGGTCTGGAGCATGATGGAAATCAGGCCACACCTGGCCACCCGATTTAAACTCATTCGGGTGCGCGCCCTCCCAATCTAGTCCTAGATGATCCAGAAGCATTGGCGAGTATTCATAGTACCCCGCCGCCATCGACTTACCCATGAGGAGCGCAATATCTTGATCATCCACAAAGACCGTATGAAACACAGCCCCTAATCGGATATTGCTAGGGTCTCTGCCTGCCCGCTTGGCACCCGCTCTGATCCGCTCCACCGACATCTGAATATTGCGCAGATGCGTGCCCACGCGGATAAATACACCATCTGCACAGGCACCCGCCATTTCCAGCGTTTTCGGTCCACCGGCAGCAACCCAGACCGGCACTTGTGCCGGGAAAGGCAAAACAGCAGGCTTAACCGCACCCACTTCGACCTCGTCACCAGCCAGTAACGATTTCATCAGCACAACGCTGGTCTCGAGTTCCCTGATGCGGGCAGGTTTTAACCCGGCCAGGCGTACCGCAGTATCACCGATACCGCACCCTAATACCGTGCGCCCAGGCGCTAACTCACCTATGGTCGCAATACTGGATGCTGTGACCGTGGGATGCCGGTTAACAGGATTAACCAGTAAGGTACCGATGTCGATCTTGTAAGTCGATTGCGCAGCAGCGGCGAGAAGGACATAGGTATCACGCCGCCTAAGCTGGGAATCTGGTATGAACGCAGCATCCCAGCCGCAAGCTTCAGCACGGGCCACATCCGCTGCATAGGCAGCTAC
>Ga0209228_1001464_pt1 | contig 11806 bp, 11 predicted proteins | sample METZYME_3_150m_FD_187547 | JGI IMG/M metagenome (GOLD analysis project Ga0209228, IMG submission 187547) | Marine microbial communities from oxygen minimum zone in mesopelagic equatorial Pacific - METZYME_3_150m (SPAdes) (version 2) | ecosystem: Environmental > Aquatic > Marine > Oceanic...
AACAGATCACCGTTCCCGTCCATGACGCAATGTATCAAGGAATGGGTTCAGCATTAGTAAGACATTCGAAGAGATCTCATGGAAACCAAGAAGGCCATCCCGTCATAAAAAGATTCTACCGTTGTAAAGACGACCGTTGGATTAATGTTAATATCTCCATCCCAAGATTCCTGCGACCCTTTCTTGAAAGCATTGATCATATTGAATGGCTAGAACCTCTCACTGATTCCAAAGCTCTATTGGCTAATGAATTAGCCCGCAACCAGTGGATCGATCAATTTGAGGAGATATGGTTAGGAAAAACAGCTATACAATGGGAAAACACTATGGCTGACCTAGGAATCCCTGGCACTATGTGTCGCAGTATCGACGAATGGCTAGATTCTGAGCACTCTATTGCAGCGGGAACTACTATTACTGTGGAAGATCCAGTTATGGGTGAAATGAAGCAGCCGGGAAAAATTGTCCGGCTCAGCGACCAGCTGGAGGATATCTCATGATTAAGTTACCTCTAGCAGGTATTCGCGTTCTTGATTTATGTATTGTCCTTGCCGGGCCAACATGTGGAAGAACCCTTGCACAGTATGGCGCTGAAGTAATAAAAATCGATCCGGAGCATAGGCCTCCCCAGCTGACACCATGGTTGGACGTCGGGAGAGGAAAACGAAGCATCGCCTTAAACATCTCAAACCCTGAGGGATTAGACACATTTCTCAAGTTAGTTGATTCCGCTGACGTTATTTTAGAAGGCTTCAGAAAAGGCGTGACAGACCGGCTCGGAATCGGATATGAACAGGTCAGAGCCAAAAATCCGGGCATTGTGTACGCCTCAATCAATTGTTTCGGCAGAACTGGGCCGTGGGAGTTTAGGCCAGGTTTTGAGCAGAACGCTCAAGCTGCAACCGGCGTCCAACTAAGAAACAGCGGAGGTGAAGGCCAACCTCGTCCAGCTACTTTTACTTTAAATGATTACGGAACAGGAATAGCCGCAGCCTACGGCGTAATGATGGCTCTTTTGGAAAGAGAAAAAACGGGGAAGGGTCAGCGTATTGAAGCTGCTTTGTCTCATACCTCAGCCACAATTTCAGCTCCCTATCATGTTAATCATAAAAATTATGTGCGAGATGACGTTGGGGGCCCGGGGGCCCGTGGGCTAAATGCTTTGGTTGGTTTATACGAATCAACGGATAATTGGTTATTCTTAAGTGCTTTTTCAGAGGATCAATGGCAAAAACTTTGTATCATTGATGAATTTTCACATCTTCAACCGATGGAAATTTTTTCATCCAAGGCTTCACGGTCTGAGAACGATCTTCTCCTTCGAGAGATGTTGGGGGAAATTTTCATTACCAAACCTTCTGATTACTGGATAGAAACCATGAAATCGTCTCAAATCCCCTTAGTTAAAAATGTGACCGCTGCAGAGATCCATGAAGATGACTTTAATCATGCGCGAGGGCTCATTGGAGGCAAGGATTATTCAAGTTCCCAAGAAATCAATTCCTCATGGGGCAAAGCTACCTGGTCTGGCAATCCCGTTGATATGTCTAAGACCCCTCTACAAGATGTTTTCCCGCCTGTTTTCGGAGCTGACACGATCGCCGTATTAAAAGAGTTAGGTATAACCACAGAAAAAATTGATCAGCTAAGAAAGACGGGGGTGATTCCAAAACAATTACCGATAAATATATAACCTTCTAATTGCCGATTAGTTCCTTACTTTTTTGCTCAGCTTTAATCGAAAATTCTTTCGCAAAATGTGAACATAGGCCTGTGTATTGTTCTGGGTCCAATAGTCCTAATATTTCCTTTTTTGTTAATTGGCTAGCCACTTCAGGTTCCTCTTGTAGTGTTTCAGTGAATGACCTGTTCTCATTAACAGACCTTTGGGCTGCCTCATAGACTGCATCGTGAGCTTTCTGACGGCCCATTTTGCGGCCCAATTCCAACATAATTCTCTCTGAAAGTATCAACCCTCCGCTAAGATCAAGGTTTTGCCTCATCCTTTCCGGAAATACTTTAAGATCAGAGAATATTTCAAGCAATCCCTTTGTTATTTGGCCCATCAAAACACATGTCCTGTCAATGGCCGAATTTATCATCATGCTAGTGGTTTTATCCGCCTCATGCTCTGTTTGCATCGCCTCCAAAGACATCGGCACATATGTCCTTATTTCTGCTGCCCAGGCAACAACATCTTGGCATAAACGAGGATTCCGTTTTTGAGGCATCGTTGAGGACCCAACCGCGCCCAAGGGAACAGGTTCTTCCACTTCACCAAATTCCTGCTTCATCATGGTATATATCTCTCTCGACATTTTACTGGCCGTGGCAGCGAGCATAGCAAGAATCGTAATATATTCGGTAAGGTGGTCCCCTATCACCCTAGAGGGCATTGTCATCGAACCTAATCCCAGTTCTTCACCTATCAATCTTTGCGTTTCAAGGCCTTCAAGACCCACAGAAGCCATAGTTCCTGCCCCTCCTCCCAACATGGCTACAAAAACACGCTCTTCACTTCCTTTCAAACGGTCAACATGTCGTATCAACTCATCTATCCATACTGCGACTTTATATCCGAAAGTGGCAGGAACAGCATGCTGGCCATGGGTCCTACCCGGCATAGCATAATCTTTAGTTTTCTCTGCTAGGTTTCCAAGTAGGTGAAGTAAATTTCCAAGATCTTCCAGGAAACTATTGTGGCATTTTTTAATTAATAAAAGTTTTCCTGTTTGAGTAATATTTTGCGTTGTCGCACCCCAGTGTATATATCCACCCGCTTCTTCTCCGCAAACTCTATCTAGCTCCCAAATTAAGGGAACCAGAGGGTGCCCTGTTTTATCTAATCCATCATAAACATTTTGTAGATCCAGCAGCTCAAGCTTAGCTTTTTCAGAAATTATCTCCGCAGCGGTCGCTGGAATAATTTCCTGGCTCGCCTGGGCTTTAGCTAATGCTGCTTCCACATCCAAATATGACTGAAAGAGGTTCGCTTCACTGAACATGTCACTTACTGCTGTTTTGTTTTTAATATACGGTGCCATTTCTTCCATTTATCTCCTCAACCTATAAAAATAAAGGTGGTACTTCTTAAAAAATTGTTCCACATTGAATGTGGAAATCTAGGGCAATTATAAGTCCTTTTAGTTAATAACAAGAGGACCCGCGGGTGAATAAAAACCAATGTTATCCACATCGGCCTTGGTTCCTAATATGTATCAACAGAATTTCAATACGATCAACAATGTTTCCACTAAAACCCATGATAAAATCCAACTGTGTACACCGACTAATATAGCTGTGTTTCCACTAAATAAACACCATTATTGTTAGTATTGTTATGTAATCTTTTTGGAAACAATTAAATGATAGATAGTGTATTAATCCAAATAACAAGCGGCTCAGGAGGAGATGGGGCTATTAGCGGTCGCCATGAAAAATTTGTTCCAAGAGGGGGGCCTGACGGTGGTGATGGAGGACGAGGGGGAAATGTAATGATCATTGGCGATCACAATGAGAACACACTGATAAATTTCAGATATGAAAAGAATTTCTCAGCTAGTAATGGAGAGAATGGTTCCAAAGCAAAGAAACACGGAAAAGATGGAGACGATGTTGTAATTAGGGTTCCTATAGGAACACAAATAATAAATGAAAGCGGTAGTGTGGTTGCTGACATATTAAATTCTGGAGAAGAATATATGGCTGCGCCGGGAGGCAGGGGGGGCTATGGAAATGTCAAATATTCCTCTTCAACAAGCCAGTATCCCGTAATAGCTCAGGCTGGAGAAGAAGGCCTGCAAACATCTTTGAGGCTGGAACTAAAATTAATTGCCGACGTCGGCATAATTGGAGTTCCAAATGCAGGGAAATCTAGCCTTATTACGTTTTTAACAGCTGCTCGGCCAAAGATTGCCAACTATCCATTTACGACGATTGATCCTGTTCTCGGAATAGTGGAACATCGTGAAAAAGATTTTGTAATGGTTGATATTCCTGGGTTAATTGAAGGTGCCCATGAAGGAATTGGTCTGGGTCATGAATTTCTGCGCCACATAGAAAGAACCCGAGTTTTGGTACACCTTGTTGATGGAACTTCTGAGGACCCGAGTGGCGATTTCCATAAAATCAATAAGGAACTTGCACTGTTTGACGAAGCTTTGATTGGAAAACCGCAAATTTTGGCTATTAACAAGGTCGATTTAGATGAAGTGAGCGTTTTAGCTGAAGACATAAGAGATTCTATGGGTGAAGATGCCTGGAAGTTTCATATAATTTCGGCGGTTTCGGGAGAAGGTGTTGGGTCGATGATGGACGAGGTTGTCCAGGTCCTATCGGATCAACCGAGTGTAATTCCTTCCAGGCTTTCCTTTGATATAGAGGAAACAAGTATCCCTGTGATACGGCCTGAACCAAGGCGCAGGGGCGTTTCTATTTATCAAGATGACGGAGTATTTATAGTTCATGCGCCGGGAGTCGAAAGAATCGCACAAAGGATAGATTACGAAGACTGGCTTGCAAGGATGCAATTCTACAAGCATATGCAAAAAACAGGGGTTGTGAAAGCTTTAGAAGATGCCGGTATCTCCGAGGGCGACACAGTTCGCATCGGAGATGTCGAATGGGAATGGGACTAGTAAGTCTACCTCAAGAGCGTTTTCTAGAAAGCTATGTCAAATTTAAAGGATTTGTGAAGCTGGTCCCTTACACTACTGGCGTGACCTCGAAAATTCACATTCATCCACTTGTGTACCAAAATCCCATCTTTGTCTATAAGGAATGTGCACCGAACTACTGACCAAACTTTAAACGACTCATCTATATTGAACCCGAAGCTCCTAGCATACTCCGCTTCCTTTTCATTTAACTGAAACTCACCCCACACCCCATAATTTTTTATCATACCTAGATCGGGGTCCACACATAAATCAAAAGGTAAGTCGTGTTCTTGGGTCATTTCTTGATGTGATTCTATGTTGTCGGGACTTATTCCGTAGACGGGACAGTCCAATTCCAAAAAATCATGATAGACATCTCGAAAGTCACATGCTTCAGCGGTACAGCCAGAAGTCCCGTCTTTGGGATAGAAATAAAGCACAGCTGGAGACCCTCTCAGGTCACTGAGCCTTAAAGTTTTATTGTCGCGGTCCACCAAAATAAAATCTGGTACCTTGGCGCCGACTTCAATGTTATTTTCAGAAAAATATCTAAGAAGTTCCATTTCTAGTCTCCCACATTAAGAACTTTTAGGTTGAGAGTCAAGAACTGAAAGATCTTGGCCGTCTTCCCCAACGTTAGTTTCAATTTCTTTTATGTAAGTGTCCACTTTTTCAACAAACGGTGTTGGGAGCGTAAACCGTATCAAGCTCTCTTTGTAAAATTTACGCCTACCGGGAAAAAGAGCAAAACTTGTTTTCAAAGCTAAGTCTGGATCTACATGCAATAGGTCTGCGTATTCCTGGGCTATATTACTTAGGCTCATTTCAGCAGCAAACATTCTGTTGAATCGAATTCTCTCTGATTGGTTGTGCAGGTCTCCGAAATCGTGACCACCCCTAAAATTTATATCAGATAAATCGGGGTTGTTAGCAACCGCAATAGCTAAGTCTTGTCTCTGTTTATTAATGTCCAATACGAGTTCACGTTGTGCGACTGACCGTTGCTGCTTAAGCTGGAAAACTAAGACAAAAGCAACTGCTAAAGTAGCTAGCCCGGTTATTATCTGGGCTCCATAGACTATAATTTCGGCACTCATTTCAGGTTGATTAAATTTCCTGATTAATTAGATATATTAGTAACATAATTTAAATAAAAGAAAGTATTTAAGAAAATAGGAAACCAATAATATCAGTCTAGTAAAATGATTTCGAATTCACTTAGCAAAATAACTATTATTGAGTTAGACTTTTAGTAGCAAACACCCGTGCCGACGTAGCTCAGTGGTAGAGCAGCTGTTTTGTAAACAGCAGGTCGTCAGTTCGAACCTGACCGTCGGCTCCATCCGCAAATTGCTAAAGGTGCTATCTAACCAATGCCCAAAAAAGACAAAGAAGTGATAACACAGTCCACAGATGCCTTCGAATTTATTGGAAGGATGGCCCAGGAAAGAAAAAAAGCTTCCGTACAAGTAGAAAAAACATCGTTAGAGGAACTAGAATCACGGGATTCTTGCGACTCTAAACTCTTGCGACACAATTAAAACTACCACCATTTTTCGTAATAAATCTGATTTTTATTAAAGCCAACTTTTATTAAAACCTCTGAAAGGTCACTAATAAATGTGTCTGGACCACATAGAAAGACAGAATCGAAACTAGGTAGATTTATCTGTTTTAACTTTTTTTCTGTAATCCGGCCTAGAGTAAGGCAAGGGTAGAAAAGAGAATTTCCCGATGTTGTTATTGTCTGCCTGTAATAAAGACGGTCAGGCTGTTGTGCGCATAGTCTCCTTATTTCCTCATGGAAAAGAAACTCTTTACCAGAAGATACACTGTGAAAGAGTAAAGCCTTGTAAGGAGTGTGTTCTGCAATATATTTAAAAATGCTGACTATAGGAGTGATTCCTATTCCCCCAGCGAGTAAAAGTGTATTTTTTTGTTCCTGACCATATGTGCATGTTCCACCAACTCTGAGAGAAACAGTATCTCCGTTTACCATAGAATCATGAATGTATCGAGTTACCAAATCGTCTCCGATATCCTTTACCGCAAGCGATATTGACGATTTATGGGTTGGGCTTGAGGTAATAGAATATCCTGCCACTTCTTGACGGCCATTTATTAGAATAGAAAAATCAATCCACTGTCCTGGCAGAAAATGTATTTGGCCACTTGTCGGGACCAAATCAAAGGATTTTGTAGATGGGGTTTCCTGTTTAATATTGCAAACGGTCGCCGAGACCATGCACTTATTCCTTTTCATTACTCCCTAGGTGGTATCGGAAATCACGAAAGCATTTCCTCTAGGTTTTCAAAGGCCATACTTAAACTTTCTGCTAAAGCATGGTGTGTTATGTGTCCGTTTAAGGTGTTTACGCCTTTCGAAAGGCCCGGGTCTGCAGTCACAGCTTTTCGAACCCCATTTGATGCGATGGATCGCACATATGGCAGGGTGGCATTTGAAAGTGAAATACTCGCTGTGTGGCCGACTATTCCTGGCATGTTCGTGACAGCATAGTGTATGACGTCATCTTGAATGTAGGTAGGGTTTTGGTGTGATGTAGGCTTGATATCGTCAACACAGCCACCTTGATCAATAGCCACGTCTATGATTACTCCTCCTGGCATCATATCTTTTACCATGTCGCGATTAACTATTCTTGGGGCTTTTGCACCAGGTACCAAGACAGCGCCCACCACCACCTCTGAATGGCTAATTTTTTCTGCTAAGGCTGTCGGTGTCGGATATACAGTTTTGATTTGACCACCTGTAAGGGTGTCGATTTCCCTGATTCTGTCTAGATTGATGTCGGCGACAGTCACGTCAGCCCCTGCGCCCATTAAAGCCATTGCAGCATTCAGACCAACGGTACCGCCACCAATTATGAAAGCACTGCAGCTTCCAGAACCAGGCACGCCACTAAGTAGTTTTCCTACTCCGTTTTCTATGTTTGTAAGCAGTCGAGCTGAAACCTGCGATACTAACCGGCCGGCTATTTCACTCATTGGATGAAGTAAGCCCAATCGGCCTTTGCTATCTTCAACAGTTTCGTAGGCAATCCCGGTTACTTTTTTTTCCAACATGCAGTTAAGCAAATCTGGTTCCGCAGCCAAATGGAGATAGGTGAATATCGTCTGGCCTTCTTGAATTAAGTCAAATTCACTTGGCTGAGGCTCTTTAACCTTGACTATAATTTCGGCAGACCCGTATATTTCGGCAGCATCTTTGACTATGGTGGCACCTGCACCATAAAGGTAATTATCATCTGAAAAACGAGAGCCCTGTCCTGCTCCTGATTCAACTAAGACTTTGTGCCCATCTGTTACTAGAACCTCCACCTTATCTGGAGGCAAAGAGACTCTGTTTTCGTCAGGTTTTATTTCTTTTGGAACGCCAATAATCATATCGGTACCACCATAATTTCTAATGGAAATTTATTAATTGCAGCTAATCCTGAGTATCTAAAACCTTTTCAAAGGCCTTACCAATTCTTTTGCCAGCTTCCTCAAGATGCTCAAACGGCGCACGGGTGAAAGCTAGACGGAAATGAGAATCGTCTAATGAACTGTCGACATAAAAGATAGATCCTAAAGGGAAAACAACACCCTCTTCCGCAGCTGCCTGAATTAAGTCGAATGCTTTGGTTTGAGTACATTTGACCCAAAGGAAGTAACCCCCTTCGGGTTCCTCTAGCTCAATATACGGACCACAGTGTTTTTTAAGAGAATCAATCATTGTTCTACATTTAGATTTGTATAAATCCCTCATAGAAACTATGTGATTATCAAGTTTTCCTGATTCTATTAGATCGGCAAGAGCGTAGTGAACTAATGGGCTATTACCCATATCGAACCTCACCTTGGTTAAGGGTTCTGCAAGTTCATCTCTGGCCTGTATCCAGCCAGATCTTAATCCAGTAGCCAATATCTTGCTAAAACTGCACATTTTAATGACACCATGGCCATCAGATAATGAATAATACGATGGAGGAGGTGGAGTATCGAAATAAAGTTCAGTGTAGGCAGCATCCTCAGCTATAAGAATCTTGTACTCCGCGCATATTTCGAGAATTGCTTTCCTGATTTCTAATGTCGTCACATTGCCCATAGGGTTATGGTAATCGGGGATAGTATAAAAAAGTTTTACTTTTTTTCCTTTAACCACTAACGCTTCGACGGTTTCTCTAAATAAATCAGGATCAATTCCCTCTTTACTCATCGGAACTTCAATCACCTCTGCCTGAAATCCCCTAATGGCTCTTACAGTTCCTGAATAACTGGGAGATTCAACAATTGCAATGTCTCCAGGACCAACAAAAGCCTTACAGACGTTTTCTAAACAGCCTGAACTTCCATTGTGCATGATGATGTTATCAGGTAGAAGAGCCGTTCCTTCTATTTTGTTTTGCCTGTCGGCAATTAATTGACGCAAACCTTCATAGCCAAACCATCCACCGTACATAAGGGAATCACTATAATTATCCTCTATTGATTTTGAGAAGCTTTCAATTAAATCTTTTGTAGGAAGGGCAGTATCATCTGGAATACCGCCTGCTAAAACAATAGGGTCTGGGTGTTCTGTAGGAAGCCTCCAAAACCGACCAGCATCGGTGGCACTTCCTGCACCAATGCTTCTAGCCGCATCCGAAAGCAAATCGCTTTCTATATCTAGTGACTGCCATTGCTGAGCGATTGTTTCTTTTTCAAATTGAACCATTTAAATAAACCTTTTGTATGCTATATCGAAGGAAAAATTAAGCCATTTATTTTTGTTAAAATAAGAATAACCTTTAGTACCTAACCAGGTGAAGCGGGAAAGATAATATAATTAACAATACTAGCTTACTACCTGTTCATTGTAGGGTCTAAGGCGTCTCTTAAACCATCACCTACAAATGTGAAACCCATGGTGATAATGGCTATCATTAGGCTAGGAAATAGACCCATATGCCAGTATGTTCGGACATAACCAAGGCTGGTTGAAATCATTTTCCCTAGGCTTGGAACAGGCTCATCAATCCCAAGACCTAAAAAGCTAAGCCCGGCTTCGTTGAAAATCACTGCCGGCACTTGGAATGCCAACAATACTGCCAAAATAGGTATGATATTAGGGAAAATGTGCCTGAATGCCACTCTAAACCTATTTGCTCCAATTGCTTGAGCTGCAATGACGAATTCTCTCTCTTTAAAAGCCAAGAATTGGCCTCGTGTTATACGTGTTTCCACAACCCAACCCGAGATGCCCAAGGCAAATATGACATTCCACATTGAATGCCCAAGTAATCCCATAATGAACATTGCGATCAAAAGAGCAGGAATTCCCGTCGCAATTTCTATTATTCTCACCACGATTTGATCCACCCAACCACCTAAATATCCACCCAGCGTACCTAGGCTTATTCCAATACTGAGAGTTATAACTTGCACTCCCAAGGCAACAATTATTGATGTTCTTGTGGCGTATATAATTCGACTTAAGTAGTCTCTACCCACCGCGTCAGTGCCAAAAACATGTGCCCAGCTAGGGGGTTGCCTTGCTTCCGTTAGATTTCCTACATCGTAAGGTGTTGGTGCCAAAAAATTTGCAAAGATAGCTATAAATACGCAAATAAAGACCACACAAAGACCTATAACAGCTAACTTGTTGCGCCTAAAACGCCACATAAAATTGGCTTTCCGCCTCTTTTGGCCCTTTTCTTCCGCTTCTTTAAGACTGGTCATGTTTTACGATCCGTTAGTCGCACTCGAGGGTCTGCCCAAGTGTATAGGATGTCACTGATGAAATAAGTTAACCCGAATAAAACGGCCACAAGCATGAAAATACCCATAATGACTGGGTAGTCCCTGTCAAAAATGCTGGTGACGAAGTGCCGGCCAATTCCCGGTACGCCAAAAGTGTTTTCAATAAAAATACTTCCTGTCATAAGATTTGGAATTAAAGGTCCTACTAAGGTAATAATCGGGATTAAAGCGTTCTTGAACACGTGGCGCATTATCACCACAGGTTCAGCCAACCCCTTGGCTCTTGCCGTCCGAATATAGTCTGACCTCATAGCCTCAAGCATACTAACTCTAGTAAATCGCGCTATGAGGCTTGTAGGTGCCAAGGAATAAGCTACTACTGGCAATACAATGTGTTGCCAAGTGCCCCAACCCTGGGTTGGCAGAAGATCCATTTTTACAGATACAAACATAACTAACCAAACGGCTACCGCAAAATTTGGAACGGTGATCCCGGTTGTAGCTAGAAAAGTAACAGTGTAGTCAAGCATGCTATTTTGGCGAAGCGCTGCCAATATGCCTACAGGAATTCCTATCGAAAAAGCTATTAACAGGGTAAAAGCCCCTATTTTCGCTGTCGCGGGCCAGCCCCTAGCGATTGTTTCCCATACAGTATCGGTTTTATATATGAAAGAATTCCCCAAATCTAGATGCAGAAGATTCCATAGATATTTTGCATACTGCAGATGAACGGGTTGATCTAACCCATATTTCCGCATCATATTTTCTTTTGCCGCACCCTGTAGGGGTATTTCAGATTCATTCCAAGGGGTGCCTGGCAGCCACCTAACGGCGATAAACAGTATTAGGGAAATGATCAAAACAGATCCTAAGAGTCCGAGTAATCTTCCCAAAGAATATCTAATCATGCAGAGATTCTCTCTTGATTTATGTTATGACGCAAGTTCTGATAATTTGTCTGCAAGCAAGTCTATTTCATCCTCCAATAGATAAAAAGCGGCCGCTATCCGCATTGATTTTGCTTCTGGATTATGGGCCGTTAGAATTCTATGTTCCTTCCACAACCAATTTCCTGGATCTGGGTGGTTAAGACCGGCTGTAGAAAAAGCGACGATTCCTGTGGTGTCCTTGCTGGACATTGGTGTTGTGATGTCAATACCTGGTATATCAACCAAACGTCTTTTTAATTGGTCTGCTAGGCGGTGACTTCTATCATAAATATTTTGAGGACCAATGTTGTTGTGAAATTCTAGAGCTTTAACTGCTGCCGCGTGGGTTGCCCAATACCGTGTACCAAATTCAAAACGTTTTGCAGTATTCAAACTGGTGTATGACAATGACTCAAGGTCATACTCGTCGGTCATCCCCCAGCCAACCCAGCTCGTTTTCAATCTTGTAATCCAACC
>Ga0209228_1001467_pt1 | contig 11794 bp, 13 predicted proteins | sample METZYME_3_150m_FD_187547 | JGI IMG/M metagenome (GOLD analysis project Ga0209228, IMG submission 187547) | Marine microbial communities from oxygen minimum zone in mesopelagic equatorial Pacific - METZYME_3_150m (SPAdes) (version 2) | ecosystem: Environmental > Aquatic > Marine > Oceanic...
TATCAAAGCCATAACCGCATCCTCTGCTTTTATATTTGAACCTTCTTCTAAGTATAATTTACTAGGTGATCGTGAAGCCGCAATTCTTGATACTTTTAATTTTGTTTGATTTGTTATTTGTCCTTTTTCTAATTGATCAAACAAAATATATAGTGTCATAATTTTTGTTAATGATGCTGGATAATTTTTAGTATTAGCATTAACTTCAAACAGAACTTCTTTTGTATCAAAATCGATGACTATTGCAGCTTTTTTGGCAAACGTCTCTGATGATATAAAAATTATCGTGATAAAGATCGGGATTAATAGATATCTGAATAAAGACATGTTAGGCTTAATTAACATAAGGCTTTCGTTATTAACAATTGAAAAAACCTCTTTAATTTCTTTTAAAAGTGCTTATTTAATAAATGATGAAATTAAGTAATGAAAATGACAATAATATAAATAATGGGTTAGATAAAGGTATACTATTAGAAACTAAACCAAAGACAAAAAAACCATCAATGTATAATGTTTTGTTACTTAATGATGATTATACACCTATGGAATTTGTCGTTCTAGTATTAGAAAGTGTATTTAATAAAAAAGAAGAAGAAGCAACGCAGATAATGCTCCATGTTCACAAAAATGGTATTGGTGTTTGCGGAACATTCACTTATGAAGTTGCTGAAGTTAAATGTAAGACAGTTACAGATCTTGCAAAAAAACATGAGCATCCACTTCAATGTACAATGGAAAAAAATTAAATGTTATCATCTAATTTAGAAAAAACACTTAGGAATGCATATCAGCTTGCAACAGACAACAAGCACGAATTCGTAACTCTTGAGCATTTACTAAACTCTCTTACAGATGATAAAGATGCTATTAGTGTTTTAAGGGCATGCGGCGTTGAGAGAGAAGAGTTAAAAAAAAATTTAGAAGATTTTATTAAAAATGATTTATCTAATTTAACAGATAATTTTACAGGAGAGCCAAAACTAACAAATAGTTTCCAAAGAGTTCTCCAGAGAGCTGCTATACATGTTCAATCAAGTGGCAGAGAAAGTGTAACAGGAGCTAATATGATAGTTGCACTCTTTTCTGAAAAAGAGAGTCACGCAGTTTATTTTTTACATCAACAAAATATGACAAGATTAGATGCAGTGCAATACATCTCTCATGGTATCTCAAAAATTCAAGAAGATGAGGATAGTGAAGAAATTGTTGAAGAAACAACAGATGGTCAGCAACAAAAAAAATCTTCAAAAAAAGCCCTCGATCAATTTTGTATTAACCTTAATAAAAAATCACTTGATGGTAAAATAGATCCATTAATTGGAAGAAAGCTTGAAGTTGAGAGAACAATTCAGATTTTATGTCGAAGACAAAAAAATAATCCAATTTTTGTTGGTGACCCAGGTGTAGGCAAAACAGCAATTGCTGAAGGTTTAGCAAAACGTATTGTAGAAAAAGATGTTCCAGATATTATTCTTGATGCAGTTATTTATTCTTTAGATATGGGGGCACTTCTAGCAGGAACTAGATACAGGGGAGATTTTGAAGAAAGATTAAAAGAAGTCTTAAAAGATTTACAAAAACAAGAAAAATCAGTTTTATTTATTGATGAAATACATACAGTTATAGGTGCTGGCGCTACAAGTGGTGGATCTATGGATGCAAGTAATCTTTTAAAACCATCTTTAAGTAATGGCTCTCTTAGATGCATAGGATCTACAACTTATAAAGAGTTTAATAACTATTTTGAAAAGGATAGGGCGCTTGTAAGACGATTCCAGAAAATAGATATTAAGGAACCAACTAAAGAAGAAACTATTAAAATTCTCAATGGTTTAAAAAACTATTATGAAGAGCATCATCAAATTAAATATTCATCGGATGCAATTATAAGTGCAGTAGAGTTATCTAACAAATATATTGGTGATAGAAAGCTTCCCGACAAAGCAATTGATGTGCTTGATGAAGCTGGAGCAGCACAGTATTTATTACCTAAATCTAAACGAAAGAAAACAATATTATCTAAAGATGTTGAAGCTGTTGTTGCTATTATGGCAAGAATACCACCAAAATCTGTTAATAAAAATGATAAAGAAAATTTAAAAAATCTTGAAAGGGATCTGAAAAATTTTGTTTTTGGTCAAGACAAAGCTATAGAAGAATTATCCTCTTCAATAAAACTTGCAAGAGCAGGTCTTAGAGAAGATGGTAAGCCTATAGGTTCATACTTATTCTCTGGACCCACTGGTGTTGGAAAAACTGAAGTTGCAAGACAATTGAGTAAAACACTTGGAATAAAACTTCTTCGATTTGATATGTCAGAATACATGGAAAGACATACTGTTAGTCGTTTAATTGGAGCACCTCCTGGATATGTTGGTTTTGATCAAGGAGGATTACTTACTGATGGAGTTGATCAGAATCCTCATTGTGTTTTGCTCTTAGATGAAATTGAAAAAGCGCATTTTGATCTTTTTAATATTTTACTACAAGTAATGGATTACGGTAAGCTAACTGATCATAATGGTAAATCAGTTGACTTCAGAAATGTTATACTAATTATGACTTCCAATGCAGGTGCAATAGATTTATCTAAAAAAAGTATTGGCTTTAATTCTGCAAGATCAAAGGACGACAATAGTGATGCAATAAATAAGATATTTTCTCCTGAATTTAGAAATAGAATAGACTCAATTATTTACTTTAATCATTTGAACAAAGAAATTGTTTTATCAATTGTAGATAAATTTATTATTCAAGTTGAAGCTCAATTAGAAGATAAAGGTGTTTCTTTATCAATTGATAAAAAAGCAAAAAAATATCTTGCTGATATTGGCTATGATGAACTTTACGGTGCAAGAGAGCTTGGGAGAGTAATACAAGAAAAAGTTAAAAAACCAATGGCAGAAGAATTGATTTTTGGAGCATTATCTAAAGGTGGTCATGTAGATATTACTATCGATAAAAATGAAATATCTCTTAAATACTCATCTAATCAAGACAAAAAGATTGAGTTAGTTTAATTTTTATAAGGCCCTAGAGCTTCTAAATCTTCTTTGTGATAATTGATCATCTTTGCTTCTTCATTAAGGAAATTATTTATCGCTTTTGAAAATTCTTTCTCTTTTATCCAATGAGCACTCCATGTTTTTTGTGGTAAATATCCTCTACTCAATTTGTGTTCACCTTGCGCTCCTGCTTCAACAAATTTTAATTTATTTGCAATTGCATAATCAATCGCCTGGTAATAACATAATTCGAAATGCAGATATGGAACTTCAAATTTTGAACCCCATAGACGACCATATAAATGAGTCTTGCTTAAAAAATTTAATGCCGAAGCTATTTTTTCATTATCTTGAAACGCAATAATTAATAAAATCTTATCTTTAAAGTTAGATAAAATATTCATGAAAAATTCTTTTTTTAAATATGTCGATCCCCATTTTCTTCCAGTAGTATCCAAGTAGCATTCATAAAAAAAATCAAAATCTTCTTTATGAATATCTTCCCCATTAAAAATTTTTACTTCAAGGTTATTATTTTTTAAGCATTGCCTTTCTTTTTTGATTTGTTTTCTTTTTCTAGAAGAGAGTGTTGATAAAAAATGATCAAAAGATTTGTAGTTATTATTCTGCCAATGAAATTGTATTCCTTCCCGTATCATAATAGGTTCTTTAGCCTCCCATTCATTTGGATTTTTTATAAAATTAAAATGTGCTGATGAAACATTAAGTTTCATTGCTTCATTAATAATATTATTAATAATTTCTTTTATTTTATCTTTTTTATTTTTTATTTTTTTACTAATAAATATTCTTTCACCAGTTACTGGAGTAAATGGTATAGCAGATTGAAGCTTGGGATAATAATTTAATCCATGTCTATGATAGGCATCAGCCCAAGCATGATCAAAAATATATTCTCCATAAGAATGACTTTTTAAATAAAGTGGACATATTGCAATAATCTCAGATTTATTATTGTACTCAATATAATGATAAGGTTTCCAGCCTGTTTGAGAACAAGCGCTCTTACTTTCCTCCAACGCAAATAAAAACTCATATTGAATAAAAGGATGGTCGTTATCGACACAGCTATTCCAATCCTCTTTTTTAATTTTTTTTAAGCTATCAATAAAAAAAATTTCACTCCTTGGTGAAGGCATCTATTTTAATTGAACGACAGCATCTATTTCTACGGCAATTCCTAATGGTAAAGCATTGGACCCAACAGCAACTCTAGAGTGTCGACCTTGGTCGCCAAAAATATCTACTAACATATCGGATGCCCCATTAATGATCTTTGGTTGGTCAGTAAAATTATTCTGACAGTTTACATAACCAGTTAGTTTAACAAAACTATCTAATTTATCCCAATCTCCTTCAATGCCAGTTTTCACTCCAGCAATGATATTAATGACACATAGTTTAGCTGCTTCAATACCATCTTCAACTGTAATATCTGATCCAACTTTGCCTTTGTAAATGAGCTCTCCATTTTTCACTGGTGCCTGACCAGATATATACATTGTTTTGCCAACAATTTTGTATGGAACGTAATTTGCCAGAGCTTTAGGAAGATCTGGAATATTTAAACCTAAGTTCTTGATATTTTCTTCAAACAAATGCATTAGACACTATATAAAACTTTTTGAGCGAAGGTAAAGGGAACAAATATGATTAAAACTTTAAAATTTTTATTTCTGTGCCTGGCAATCTCAACTTTATTCAATGGAGGAGCAGTTATGGCAGATGAAAAAGATATTATACATATGACATTAAAAGATGGTGTTGTTAAAATGGAAACACGCCCAGATTTAGCACCCAAGCATGTTGCACAAATTAAACGATTAATAAGTGAAGGTCAGTATGACGGCGTTGTTTTTCACAGAGTTATTGATGGTTTTATGGCTCAAACAGGTGATGTAGAATTTGGAAACTCCTCAAATGATAAATTTAATATGTCTAGAGCTGGAACAGGAGGTTCAAACTTACCTGATATACCCGCAGAATTTTCTGATGCTAATCATGGCAGAGGCGCAGTATCAATGGCGAGGGCACAAGACCCAAATAGTGCAAACAGTCAGTTTTTTATTGTCTTCAATGATGCTAGCTTTTTAAATGGTCAATATACCGTTTGGGCTCAAGTAGTAGAGGGTATGGAGTTGATCGATAATATTACCCGAGGAGAACCACCTCAAGATCCTGATAAAATAATTAAAATGGAAATTATTGCAGAGTAAGTATGTTTGTTGCTGATTTGCATAATGATCTTGTGCAAAGAATGATGATTGGTGAGGATGTGATTAAAAACACATCCTCTGGCCATACTGACATAGAAAGACTAAAGTTATCCTCAATCGATTTAGAAGTAATGATTGTTTGGGCATCTGAGAAAGAACCTAGCATAAGTTATTTTGAATTTGCTTCTAAGATGTATGAAAAACTAAAAGCATTAGAAAATGTCCATGGAGTTTCCGTTCCAATCACGCTAGATGAAATAAAATCAGCAAAAAATAATAATAAATTATCTCTTCCGATTGCCATGGAGGGTGGAGAAGCATTAGAAAATAAAATAGAAAATTTAGAATACTTTATTGAAAAAGGTCTTTTTTATTTTGGCCCTACATGGAATCATTCGCTTGATTGGGTTAGCTCTGGTTATGGAGAGACACATAAGAAATCCACTTTAAAGAACTTTGGTTTAAATAAATTTGGAACTCATGTAATACGTCTCTGCCAGGATAATAAAGTTTTAGTAGATGTTTCTCATATAGGTGAAAAAAGTTTTTGGGATATAATGTCTATTTCAAATAAACCGATAATAGCTTCTCATTCCAGTGTTCATAAATTATGTCCACATTTTCGTAATCTTAAAGATGATCAAATTGAGTCTATAAAAAAAACAAATGGCTTTATAGGCTTAAACCCATACCCTTTTTTTATTGATCCCACATTTAAAATCAGAGAAGAAAAAATAAGAAAGACTTTCAGGCAACAGCTTAGTGAACTTGCTGATAAACAAGAAACTACAGCAGGAAAATGGATTGCTAAACAGCATTTTCTTCAACAAAAACTAGCTTCTGTCTGCCCTGGCATGAATGTTTTTATCGATCACATTGAATATATCATTAAGATGATTGGAATTGATTATGTGGGAATAGGAAGCGACTATGATGGACTTGATTGCTTACCAAAAGGTTGGAATGATTGCATGGATCATATGCTTATTGCCGAAGAGTTGGATAAAAGAGGTTATAGCGTTGAGGAAATTGAAAAAGTTATGGGTAAAAATATTTTAAGAGTTTTAGAAGAGGTATGGTCTTAACGTCTTATACAAAATAATAAGAGAAATAAAAATTAAAACGATACCAGAAATATTTTGAATAGTTTTCGTATTATTTTCTAAGAATTTTTTTAAACCAAATCCAGTAACGATGATTGTGACTATGATGTACCATATTCCATCAATAGATGATGCCATAAATACCATAGTAAATTTAGTCATACTTGTAGACGAAACGCCTATAAATTGAGAAAAAATAGCAGCAAACCAAATAAGAATTTTAGGGTTTAAAATACTAATAGCAAATCCTTGAATAAATGAATTTAATTTTGCTTGATCATCATCTATCGATAATTTTTCTCCTGAGTTTTTCAGAAATAATACGCCTAAAATTAATAAAAAAACACTGCCACAAAACTGTATCGTATTAAAAATAAAAATATTATTTATTAGTATTAATTGCAAACCAATAACACAAATCGCCGCATATATTCCAATACCTATCGCGTGCCCAACAGAACTTAGCAAGCCAGAAACTCTCCCATATTTTATTGAATTTCTTATTATTAAAGCCAAAGATGGTCCTGGAGACATTGCTCCAACAATGCATATGGCAGCAAATTGTACCCAAAACCAATTAATCATTTTTTTGTTGTGTTATGTTTTTGTATTTCTCAATTGTTTCTTTAAGTCCAAAATCAATACTATCACAAACCAAGGCATGCCCAATCGATACTTCTTTGATTTCTGGAATATTTTGTAAAATATAATCAAGATTATCTAAATTTAAATCATGTCCTGCATTTAGTGATATGTAAGGGAATTCTTTATTTAAATAATCTTTTACTTTAAGATACGGTTCTATTGCAGAAGTTTTATTTTCAGCATAAGTTCTAGCATAATCGTAAGTATATAATTCTACTCTATCGGGCTTAATACTATCAAGGTTTGATAATGTTTTAGGTGAAGGATTTATAAAAATTGAAACACGAATTTTATTATCTCTAAATTTATTTATTACTTCACAAAGAAAATTTTTATTTTTATCACAGTCCCAACCAAATGATGATGTTAGTGCTTCTGGAGGATCAGGCACAAGAGTTACTTGGTCAGGAGAAACATCTATTACTCTATTTATAAAATCATCTGAAGGGTAACCTTCTATATTAAATTCTATTTCCTTATAATTATTTGTAAGATTTTTTAATGCTTGTAAATCAGAGAATTTGACATGTCTTTCATCTGGTCGAGGATGAACAGTGATCCCATCAGCCCCATATTCAATACATTTTTTACTTATTGTTACTAAGTTTGGATTATTTTCTCCTCTTGCATTTCTTATTAAGGCAAATTTATTTACGTTTATACTAAGCGCAGTCATTGATTAGATTTCTTTTCCATATGTTTTTAACATCCACTCTTGAACTTTTGGATGATTGTGAACTTTATGATGAATATTTTTTAATTTTGGAAAGTCATCAACAATTGAGGTTGGAATACCATCGATAATCCCTGATTTAAGCCATCCAATTAATCGCCACATAGCAATATCGGCTATAGTCATCTTATTTTCAACAAACCACTCAGAATTTTCTTCAGATAAGAGGTCTTCTAAATATTTAAACCATCTAGGTAAAAGTTTATTTTTTAAAATTAATCTATCTGCTATTTTTTTTTGTTCATCTTTTTCTCTTATTGTAGGGCTTACTATATTTGTTATATCCGTAGCAGCATCAATAATTTGATCAATTTTTGCTGCATGTAAATCATTATTTGAGTAAAGATTAGATGCCTTTCCACAATATCTTGCTATAGCTCCAGTCTGACCTATAATTTTGTTATCAACTTCAATAACTGGCAATTGATGAAATGGAACTTTTTTACCATTAGGTAAAAAACCTGTTTTAATCATAGTAATGAATTCATCCCTTGTTATCCTAATATCTTCAAAAGGAGTCTCACTTATATAAAGACATACTCTTAAAACTTCTGCTCTCCAAAATGGCGTGTGACTATAATAAATTTTAATCATTTTATCTCTTCGATTCTATTAATCATTTAATTAAAATACTTATTAATACAGCCTTAAATTAATATTAATAGAAATGTAATTGAAATCTTTTAAATATTCAAACGAGTCTGATGTTTCTTTATTCCTGTTGATTACTTTAGTTAAAATATCAGACTCATCAGAATTATTTATTTGAGGGAATCAATATAATCTGTTTTAATCAATTTATGAATAGGAGGAAGTATGATTGAATCAGCTGGTGGAATGATCCCTTTTTTATGTCATGTTTTTTTAATTTTATTTGGAGGTTTTTTTGGATTAAATTTTGCTTTTAATAAAAATTTTGCTCAAAAAAACTTTGATTACGATAATATTCAAGCAACATACATGGGGAGACCTTTAGGTTTTTTAATGACAGGCTTAGTGTTAATGGCCATAGCAGCTTTATTTCAGATTGGTGGAGTGACTTCAGCTAATGAAATTTTTGGAGCGTTGTTTATTTTTACTATTTTAGCTTTTATTTATAATTTAGCTTTAACAATGAATATACTACCAACACATGATGGAAATCCGCACCATATTAAAAATGCTATAAGACCTTTAATACCAATGGTTGTAATACTAATAAGGTATTTTAATTTATAAATTTAAATAAAATTTTATATAGCACTCGTAAATGAGTGCTATAAAATTTTAAGACTTTGGCGGAGAGCAAAATACTTAAATAATAATTATGATTATAAAAAAATTTTTTTTATCAATTAATATATTATTTTACTTATACTTTACCATTCAACTTTTAGTTTTTACTGATGAATTTGCTCAAGAAAACTTAGGATTTTTTAATCATGCTGTAGCAGGTTTAGCTGAAATAATAGGTATAATCTTCTTTTCATTTTTTTTAGCTTTAATAATAATATTTTTTAAAGGTATAGAAAAACAATTTCCTTTTTTTTTAACAAACTTTTTAGCTCAATTTATTATAGGTATAAATTTTTGGAGATACATTTTAACAAATAGTCCCGGAGAATCAAACTTAGATTCTATAATATTCAATGCAATAGTATTTTCTGCTGCCTCTATAATTTCTTTATATTTATTAATTAATAGTAAATAATAATAGTAAAATTAGAATCTCTCAAAAGTGGTGCTGATACCGAGAATCGAACTTGGATCTGACCGTTACCAACGGCCTGTAATAACCATTATACTATATCAGCATTTTTTTTGGTGTTGTAATCTTTATTTAATATTTATTGTATATATAATATAATCTATGACGGAAATTGATTTTTGGTTTTCTATTGGCAGTACCTACACCTTCTTATCTGTAAATAGAATTTCAGATATTGCAAAAAAGGAAAATATAAAGCTTAATTGGAAACCTTTTAGTGTTAGAAAAATTATGATGGATATGGATAATATACCATTTACGCCTCCATCTAAAAAAATCAAATCAGATTATATGTGGAGGGATATAGAAAGAAGGGCTAAGTTTTATGGCTTTGAAGCAAAGGTTCCTGCCCCATATCCTTTAAAAGAATTTGATCTTGCAAATCAACTAGCTATTTTAGGAATGAATAAAGGCTGGGGAATTGATTATGTTATATCGACATATAAAAGATGGTTCCTAGAAGGGAAAGAGCCTGCAACAGAACCTAATCTTACTGAAGTATTTCAAGAATTAAATTTAAATAAAGAAGAAACATTAAACGAGGCAAAATCATCAGAGACTGAAAAACAATATATACAAAATACCGAGACCGCTTATAAATCTGGTGTTTTTGGTAGTCCAACTTTTATTTATGATGGTGAAGTGTTTTGGGGTGATGATAGATTAGAAGATTGCATTAAATGGATTAATAATAAATAATTTTGAAAAATATAATTTTTTTTTTAATATTATTTTTAACAACTACTAATTCCTTTTCTAAAACTATCATAGGTAATGCTCGGATTATCGATGGGGATACAATTAATATAAAGAGTAATAAAATAAGACTACACGGTATAGATGCTCCTGAGACTAAACAGACATGTAAAATTAATTCTGCAGAATGGTATTGCGGTATGCAATCTACAAAAGAACTAAAAAAATTAATAAATAATCAACAAGTGGAATGTTTAACAAATGATATTGATATTTATAATAGATATGTTGCTATTTGCATTGTTAATGAAATTAATATTAATCAGTGGATGGTAAAAAGTGGCTGGGCTATTGCGTACCGCTACTATTCAACAGATTATATTGTTGAAGAGAAATATGCACGCGATAACAAATTGGGAATTTGGAAAAGTGAATTCATGAAACCATACATGTATCGTCGACAGAATAAAAATTGAATTTAATTACCTTCTTTTTATCTAAAGATTTTTATTATATACTCATACTGTGAGTGAACTTGATAAATTAGATTTAGCATGGATTGATTCTTTAAATGATGATCAAAGAGAACTTTTTTTGGATGCGTTAAATTCTTACTTATTGTTTAAAAAAGATAGTTTGGATAGATGTGATTTATTAATTGAAAAATATCCTACTTTTAATGCCCCTAAATTATTAAAAATAATCTTAATTTTGCTCGCACGCGATAATAATAAAATAAAAGATGCAAAAAGATTATTGAGTAACATAAATATTGAGGATTTAAATGATCACTTCAAAAAATACCTTATTGTAATATCATTTTGGCTAAAGGGTGATTTGCACTCAGTAATTTCGAGTCTTCAAAATATTATTTCTGATCATAAAAAAGATATATTGGCAATTCGACTACTTCATTTCAATAGTATATTCATTGGCATAGACTCAAAATTTCTCAGTAAGCATCAAGAGATTTTAGGAAACTGGTCAAAGAAAGATCCTTTATATAATTTAATTTTAGGTATGACGAGTTTTGCTTATGAGGAAAATGACCAGTTATTTTTAGCTCAAAATTTAGCCAATGATTCATTAGCAATATCAAAAAAAGATTTATGGAGTTGGCACGCTTTGTTACACGTCCAAGATAACGAATTATCTTCTGATTTAGAAAGTAACGAATTTTTTACTTCGATTGATTGGTCTCAATATGGTGCAATCAAACGCCATATATGGTGGCATCAAACACTTATGCATTTTTATAAAAAAGATTTTATTAAATGTCTAGAGATGTTTGATAATTTTATTTGTAGTGAAGATGAATTCTATTTAGATTTTTGTAATGCAAGTTCCTTGCTACTTAGGTTGCACTACCAAGGTGCTGATGTGGAACAAAGAATGTTGAAATTAAAACCTCTAGCTAATTATTTTTGCGAACAACAATTAATACCCTTTATAGATTATCATCTTGTTCTTTTTTACAAATATTTTGATGACTCAGAACACTTAAGTATAATTCAAAAAGGTATAAATGAGCAATATAGAAATACAAAATTTCAGAAAACTACGAATAGTTATTTAGAACCAGTAATCAAAAATCTACAAAACGGAGAAGAGATAGATACAAAAGT
>Ga0209228_1001474_pt1 | contig 11752 bp, 16 predicted proteins | sample METZYME_3_150m_FD_187547 | JGI IMG/M metagenome (GOLD analysis project Ga0209228, IMG submission 187547) | Marine microbial communities from oxygen minimum zone in mesopelagic equatorial Pacific - METZYME_3_150m (SPAdes) (version 2) | ecosystem: Environmental > Aquatic > Marine > Oceanic...
AAGATCGATGTCCCATCTAAAAACATCTATTGTTGCAATTGGCTTCATACCATTAGCACTAATTTGGAGTTCTTTAACCGCAAGCAAGAGTTCATTTTCCTGAAATTCAAGAGATATTTTTTCAATTGCAATATCTAAACCGCTAATCTCAGACAAACGATTTTCTATTTGTCCTTTAAGAGCTTGAGGAAACAAAATAAAAAATGCGACAATTACCAACAAAGCTAGCGCTATCAATGCAGTTACCCAAGTGCTAATCTTTATAATATTGAGACTTCTTCGGAGGGTTTTTTTAAACATATTTTTGTTTCAATCTACTGCAAGTTATTATAACCAAATGTATAATATTGCGGAATTTAATCTAATCTAAGGGAAGATGCAATGAGTCAAGGTTCAACAGGTTCTACAAAACTAATGCTAATCGTTTGGGTGCTTGTTATGATTTTTATTGGTTATAAATCATTTACCACTCCAAATAGTGACTCATCTCACAGTAACCCTATGGTTGACAATGCTGTTTTGGAAAGAATTAAGCCTGTTGGTGATGTACGAATAGACACTAACAACATGGTAGCATCAGTTGAGAGCAATGAATCTTCTGAACGTTCTGGTGAAGCAATATACAATAGCAAATGTTCAGGTTGTCATACTTCTGGAGTCATGGAAGCACCGAAATACGCTTCTCTAGAAGATTGGTCAACTCGAATAGACCTTGGATTAGAAAAGTTGACCTTGTCAGCAATTGCTGGAAAGGGCGGCATGCCTCCGAGAGGAACTTGTATGGATTGCACCGATAACGAGATAAAGCTTACGGTTCAATATATACTCGATAGCTTAGAGTAAAAATTTATTAGCTTAAAGGCTGAAAAACACCTAGACTTCTATTTTTTTCCACATCTTGCCAAGGTAAAACTCTCCCATTCATTGCTATATAGACACCTGACTCAAGAAGCTGAAGAGACCCTAGTGCACATCCAAAATTAAATAATGCATCTGAATTGCTGACCGCATAAGGAACCATAGAGCCAAATAAAACAATAGTTTTATCAATGCTACTCTCTCCTAATAGTTTCGCTGTTTCACACATAGTATCTGTTCCATGCGTTATTAATATGAAATCTTCCTCGCTTTTTTTACACTTATCTAGAATTAATTGGCGATCTGCATCAACCATATCTAGACTATCAATGAGGAGTAATTCTTCTAGAATGACATCAACTTCAATTCTAGATCTCTCAATTATTTCAGGAAAATGTGTCTTATCAAATTCAAGCTCACCATTTGACTGGTTATAAAACTTATCAATTGTTCCGCCTGTAATCATTAACCTAACTTTCATATCAATACCTTCTTATTGCTAACTTAATACTAATTATAGCTTCTCTGTCCAAAAATATCTGTACCAACCCTTACCAGGTTTGCCCCATTCTCTATTGCTACCTCAAGATCAGATGACATTCCCATTGAGAGAGAGTCAAGAGAGGGATATTTTGCAATTAAATGTTTCATTTCAACAAAACTATTTGCTGAATTTTCTGGCTTAGGTATAGACATAAAACCTCTCAAAGAGAGATTTGGGAGTTTAGTAATTTCTGAAACAATCTCTTCCACTTCTTCAATGAGAACGCCCGACTTAGTCTCCTCTCTGTCTATATTGACCTGAATTAAAATATTTAATGGACCTAGTTTAGAGCTTCTTTGATCGCTCAACCTTTGAGCGATTTTGATTCTATCAACACTATGCACCCAATCAAAGTTATCAGCTATTGAGGCAGTTTTATTTGATTGAATAGGTCCAATGAAGTGCCATACCAATCCATTTCCTTTAAAAAAATTGATTTTATCAATTGACTCCTGGAGATAGTTCTCTCCAAAATGCAGCTGTCCGGCATTAACAGCCTCTTGAATTTCAGACGTTGAGCGAGTTTTACTCACAGCAATAAGCTGAACATCTTGAATAGATTGAATTGAATCTATTCGAGATAAGACTTGTTTTAAATTATCCGAAATCATTAAAAACTGATTGAGCTTCAAAAACTGGGCCATCGACACAAACCCTTTTCATCGCTGGTCCATTTTCAGTTTGAACTTCAACAACACATCCTGCACACCCACCAACCGCACAAGCCATAAACTCTTCCAAGGAAACTTGACATGGCAAGTTGTATTCATGAGCTAGCTTTGAAACAGCTTCAAGCATTGCATTGGGACCACACGAATATATTTCTACATTTTTCAAATCGTCTTTTGAAAGGCTATCTAAAAATTCTCTTGCTAGACCAGTAACATAGCCCTCATAAACGCCTTCAAAATTTTGAAGACTCGCTAGCCCACAAGGAACACCCCATTCCTCCAAAAGTGGCATCGTATGAAATTTAGCGGAACTAAATCCTTCTAATCTACTTTCGACAGTAACAAAAGGAAAGGGCACTTCAGAGCCCAAAACAACATAAGGACTATAATATGCATTGCCTTTTATTTCCTGAGCTATTGCAATGATTGGTGGCATTCCTACGCCACCTCCAATTAACAATGGAATTTTATTATCAGTCATCTCAAAACCTTTTCCAATAGGCCCTATGACTGAGAGTATATCTCCAATTTTCCGATCAGCCAGTTGCCTAGTCCCCTCACCTACAATCTTATATAAAAGGTCGAATGTTCCATTTTCTTTGTCAACAGACATGACTGAAATGGGTCTTCGCATAGACAGAATTCCTGAGACAGATAAATGCACAAACTGTCCAGGACGAGTAGATTCTGCAATTTCTTTTGACTCTAAAGTAAGAATATATTGGCCAGCTTCAAATTGATAATGCGCCAAAATCTGACAATCATTAACACTGATAGTATCCCTATAGGTTTCAACCATTTGTTGTGATAAGTGTTCCGACGCCTGAATCAGTAAAGACCTCTAAAAGAACAGCATGTGAGACTCTTCCATCAATAATATGACATCTGTTAACACCATTTTCAACGGCAGATAAAGCGCAACCAATCTTAGGAAGCATGCCACCATGGATAGTACCATCATCAATCAGTTTTTTAACCGTTGATGAACTCATTCCAGTCATAAGTTTTCCTTTCTCATCCAAAAGACCCGCTGTATTTGTTAGAAGAATTAATTTCTCTGCATCGAGCGACTCTGCAATTGCTCCGGCAACCAAATCTGCATTAATGTTATAAGAGAAGCCATCTTTTCCAACACCAATTGGTGCAATAACAGGTATAAAATCTCCCTGCAAAAGTAAATTGATTACTGAGACATCTATCTGATCAACCTGACCAACATGGCCTAAATCAATGATTTCTGAGGTTGGCTCTATTTCTGTTTTAAGTTTTGTGGCTGTAATAAGCCTTCCATCTTTTCCTGTTAGCCCAATCGAATTACCTCCATGCTGATGAATGAGGTTAACGATTTCTTTATTTACAAGTCCGCCAAGGACCATTTCTACAACATCCATGGTCTCGCTATCCGTTACACGCATACCGTCAACAAACTCACTATTTTTTCCTATTTTTTCAAGGGTGCTGCCAATTTGTGGCCCTCCACCATGAACAACAATAGGGTTCATCCCAACAGACTTCATGAGCACAATATCACGCGCAAAGCTAGATTTTAGATTTTCGTCTACCATGGCGTTGCCACCATATTTGATTACGATTGTCTTTCCCTTGAACCTTTGAATATAAGGCAAAGACTCTGTAAGGACGTCAGCTATTTTATGAGAGGTCATATTCATTTAACTATAAAAAACTTGCGAGTATTTTAACAGCGATGAGGCTTAATGACAGGCTTTACCTAATTTTTTTAATCGCCAGTAGTTATAGGGCCATGGCGTTATAAAGCCAAAAAATAATGAAATTGGAAGTACCCAAAGAGCAAATACGGCCCCTCCAGTAAGTAAATAATCAACCAAATTCATCGCAAATTCCATTGAAATCATTGAAATTAAACTCATTCCAAGGGCTGTCTTGAGTGCAACCTTAAGCACAATGGATTGACGCATTAATATAAAAGTTTCAAGAATGATGCTCGCAATTATTCCGTTTAGCATCGCCAAAGCAAAAATATTAACAACGGGCCAGCCGCTGTCTTGAAGCAGCGCGATTGTTCCAAAATCACCTGCTGCACATCCAATCAAACACCACTTGGTATTATTTGCACTGGTACGCCATGTGTGTCTACAAGACCAAAAATTATCGCTCATTGAATTTTATTTGTGACCGCTGATTACAAGTATTTTAAAGTTAATACAAGAATTGAAATCTCTTCTTACAAAAATATTTCCTGAAGCTCATTAAGAAAGCTGCATCCTTTTTTGGTTGGCTTTATCCAATGACTCCCTACATCCAACAAACCAAGATTTTCAGCTTCTCGCATTTGAGAATTCAACAATTTGATCGACTGGCCTGTTCTTGATTCAAATAACTTGGGATCAAAGCCACCAATGAGTCTAAGACTGTTGAGCATAAATTCAAAAGACAAAGTATCAATAACTTTTATACTAGAAATTTGCTGACTATTTTTCACTGCCAGCAAGTAATCTTTTGGTGACTTGAGTTTTAAAGTTCTCAATATTTTGTGGGTATCCATATCCGTTATCTTTCCGTGTGCTCCCGCACCAATTCCAATATAGTCACCAAACTCCCAGTAATTCAGATTGTGTTTGGATGGCTCAGAGCTGTAGGCAGAGACCTCATACTGATTGAACCCATTTTGACTCAAAAGCTTAGCGCCTCTTTCACCCATCTCCCAAATATCCTCGTCTAAAGGAAGACTGGGTGGAAACTTAGAAAATAATGTATTTGGCTCAATTGTTAGCTGATAAAAAGAGATATGACTTGGATTTAGACTAACTGCTTTCGTGACATCATCAATACACATCTGTACACTCTGTCCATTTAAACCATACATCAAATCAATATTTAAATTATTAAAGCCGACATTTTGAGCCTTTGATATAGCATTTAATGCTTCAATACCAGTATGGATTCTTCCAAGAAATTTAAGCTGTTTGTCTTTAAAAGATTGCACGCCTATCGATAATCGATTAATTCCTAAATTTCTAAATTCAGCAAACTTGTCAACTTCAAATGTTCCTGGATTTGCCTCTAGTGTAATTTCAATATTGTCTGCAAAATCTAGCCTATCCTTTAGCCCCACAAATAAATCATTTGCATCTTTGATACTCATCAAACTTGGAGTCCCGCCACCAATAAATATTGAGTGAATTTTTCTATTTTGAACATACTCTAAATCATTATCTAAGTCTTTGAGTAATGCATTGATATAACCATCATGAATCTTGCCTTCATGAGAGTTAAAGTCACAGTACGGGCATTTTTTTAAACACCATGGATAATGGATGTATAGTGAAAGTGGAGGCAGTTTAAGTAATTTATTCAATGCTCAACAACTCTCCGAGCAAGTCATTTAAAGCGAGACCTCGGTGTGATATTTTATTTTTCACATCGGGCTTAAGCTGGGCCGAACTGCAACTATAGTCTTGTAAATAAAAAATAGGATCATAGCCAAACCCATTTGTTCCAATTGGCTCTCTCAGTAATTCACCTTTCCATCGCCTCTCTACAATAATAGGATTTAAATCTTCTGCATCTCTTACAAAAACCATTGCACAACAGAAATAAGCTTGACGGTTATTGTGATGCTCCATATTTAATAGAAGTTTTGCTACATTTTCTTCATCTGTTGCGCCTTCTCGAGCATATCTAGCTGAGTAAATACCGGGCTCACCATTTAGCGCCTCTACTACAAGGCCTGAGTCATCAGCCAAAGCGGGGAGTTTAGTTTGTAATGAGGCGTTTCTTGCTTTGATTAATGCATTTTCAATAAAAGAGCTACCAGTCTCAGGAACTTCTCTAACCTGTAAATCCTTTTGAGAGACAACACTATAATGCCCCTTAAGCATTGCATTTAACTCTCTTACCTTTCCAGGGTTTCCGGTTGCAAGGATAATTTTTTTCATCGTGTATAATAATTTCGAACTCAAAGATGGAGGCAACATGACCCAAGATGAATTGAAAAATGAGGTTGCTAAGGCCGCACTTAAGTATGTTGTTCCTGAAACCATTATAGGCGTTGGCACAGGGTCTACAGCAAATTTTTTCATTGATCAGCTAGCAACAATTAAGAGCTCCATCAAAGGTGCTGTTGCAAGCTCAATTGAAACAGCGAATCGCCTCAAAAGTCATGGTATTGATGTTTTTGATTTAAATGAAGTCAGCGAAATTTCAGTTTATATTGATGGTGCCGATGAATCTGATCATCATTTAAACCTCATTAAGGGTGGAGGTGGAGCCTTGACTCGTGAAAAAATTGTCGCAGCAGTGTCCAAGCAATTTGTTTGCATAGCTGACGATTCAAAGCTCGTTGATGTTTTGGGTCAATTTCCTTTGCCAATTGAAGTTATCCCTATGGCTACAAACTATGTAAAGCGTGAAATTATCAAATCTATTGGCGGAAATCCTGTTTTAAGGGAAGAATTTACTACCGACAATGGAAATCTGATACTTGATATTCATGGCCTTACTATTGATAGCCCTAAGACCCTTGAGAGTCAACTTAATAATATTGTTGGGGTTGTAACCAATGGATTATTTGCAAATCGAGGAGCTGATATACTCCTACTTTCTACTCAAAATGGTGTTAACATGGTAAAACCCTAATAAAATTAAGGTTTTTCAAGTTCTTATAGGTCGGTCACTAGCCCTATTAAAAAAAGCCATTAGATAATAATCATTTTGGATTATTAATAATGGACTTCGCTAACTTTAAATGAAAAGATTTATAAAAATTCTAGCAAAAATTATCATTGCATTTCTTGGTCTCTGGTGCGTGGGCGCATCTATTGCAGCCCTTTATGGCGTTGCACTCTATTTTCCCTTCTATATTTCTGAAGGAAATGAGATACCTTACCATCGGATGCAGTCGACAAGAGTTACCATTTTATTATCATTTTCTTTTTACTCATTAAAATACTTAGTTTCTGAATCTAAGCAGTTATATCCCATTCAGTTTTTAGATACTATCCTAAAGATTTATGTGCTTTCATCTCTAGCTCTTTTCATAAGATATGATGTTATAAGAAGTGAATACATTGTGTTATTTTTTCTTTTTCTTATGGCTATCGTTTCGCATATAGTCTCAAGGCCTAAATTGAGAAGATATTATTATTCAAAGTTCTCCGATTAACTATATAGACTTTACTTCTTTAAAACTCCTAATTCTGTTATTATTAAATTCAATAACATTAATTTAAATTAAGAATGCACAACTTTACACCTGTCAGCGCCCTTATTGGAGGAGTCATTATAGGCCTTTCCGTCGTTTTATATTTTTATACTACTGGAAGGTTGGCTGGGATAAGTGGTATTTTTGAAAATGCTATTTCAAATACCTCGCTTAGACTTTCTAACACCCTTTTTTTAATAGGTTTGGTCATTGGTCCATTACTTATCTACAATATTATTTTGCCAAATAATCCAATCGCTTTTGAAATAACCAACTCCTACCTGCTGATTATCCCTGGCGGTTTTTTAGTTGGCTTTGGAACAAGGCTTGGAGGTGGCTGCACTTCTGGTCATGGTATATGTGGTATTGGCAGACTCTCGGTCAACTCAATGATTGCAACTGCACTGTTTGTCGCAACAGGAATCATCACGGTATTCGTCCTTCAACAGCTTGGGGTGTACTTATGAATGACAAAATTATCTCCCTTATTTCAGGTGTAATCTTTGGCATTGGCTTAGTCATATCTGGAATGACAAATCCTGAAAAAGTGTTAGGTTTTTTGAGTATCACTCATAACTGGGATGCCTCACTTATATTCGTTATGGGAGGTGCTATATTAGCATTTGCACCATTCTTCTTCCTTTTAAAAAATAAAGAAGTCTCGGCTTTAGGTGCAAAGATTGAATTACCTGAAAAACAAAATATCGATAATAAATTACTTATTGGCTCTGCTCTTTTTGGAGTTGGTTGGGGCCTAGTTGGCTTATGTCCGGGACCAGCTATTGCAGCTATTGCAACTTTTGATCCCATTGTCATCGTCTTCCTAGTTTCAATGGCTGCTGGAGTCTTAGCCAAAAAAAATATTATTAAATAAAGTCTTTTAATACTAAAGTGTTGCGACTTAAATTTTAGGTGCAATTATGGCAAATCAAACCTTAGATATGTGCGGTTATGCATGTCCAATGCCGATTTTAAAAACTAAGCAAGCGCTTGCTTCAATGGCATCAAAAGAGGTGATCGAGATTATCTGTACAGACCAAAGCTCAAAAAAAGACTTTGTAGCTTTTTGTAATCAGCTTGGGCACAAACTAATCTCACAAAGAGATGAAGGAAACAAGATCATCTTTAATATCGAAAAAAAATAGCCTATCTCCAATCAAGGACAGGCCATCCATTCTCTCGGGCCGCAGAAGTCAAGACTTTATCACTATTAATTGCAACAGGATTATCCACCAACTCTAGAAGTGGTAGATCATTATGTGAGTCTGAATAGAAATAGGAGCCAATCAAGTTCTCTCCATTTTTATCCAGCCAAGGCATTAAGTTGTCAATTTTTCCAGATTGAAAACAAGGGATTCCAGAAACTTTACCCGTAAAACGCCCAGATTTAAACTCTGGCTCTGTTGCTAGAAAATGATCAATTCCATACATCTCAACAATGGGTGATGTAATAAAAGTATTTGATGCAGTTATCACAAGAACTGTATCCCCATTCTCTTTATGTTTGTTAATACAGTCTTGAGCCCTCTCAAGGAAGATGGGTTTGATTTTTGTTTCTATAAAGTTCTGACGAAACTCGTTTAGCTCGTCCAAAGAATATTCAGTTAAAATCTTAAAACTAAACTCTGCCCAGGCATAAATATCTAGCTTGCCTATCTCGTATTGATGATAAAAATACTCATTCATCTTCTGAAAAGATTCTTGATCAGAAATGATGCCTTTATCACACAAAAACTCCCCCCATAGGTAATCACTATCTCCACCAATTAGAGTGTTATCCAAATCAAACATCGCTAAAGACATACTTCTGACTCCACAATACTCATTATTTCTTCAATAGAATCAACAACTCTAATTAATTCAAAATTTTCCTGATTGACATAGGATTTATCAACCGTCTCCTTTATCCAAGACAGCAGCGAGTTCCAAAAATTAGAGTCATACAACACAATCGGCACTTTCTTCATCTTGCGGGTCTGCATTAAGGTTAAAACCTCCATTAATTCATCTGCTGTTCCATACCCTCCAGGGAAATAAATGCATGCACTAGAGTACTTAACTAGCATCACCTTTCTCGTAAAGAAGTAGTTGAAGGTAATATTTTCATCCAAATATGGATTGCTAGATTGTTCTTGAGGTAATTCAATATTCAGGCCAATACTTTTAGATTTGCCTTCATAAGCCCCTTTATTTGCAGCACTCATAATTCCGGGGCCACCACCAGTAAATACGTTATAACCAGCATCAGATAAATCTTTACCTAGCTCATAAGCATCTTTATATAAAGGGTCTGAAGGCTCTATTCGAGCTGACCCAAAGACAGTTACATTATTTTTAAAACTTTGAAGTTTTTCTTTTGCTGATAATAATTCAGCACCGACGGTAACTAAACTCATAGAGATGAAAAAACAGCAGATGCTGCTTCAATTGTTGTATTAATATCATCATCTGTATGCGCTGTTGATAAAAAACCCGCCTCATATGCTGAAGGTGCAAGATATATTCCTTTTTTAAGCATGGCATTAAAGAATTTTTTAAATAACTCAATATTACAGCCAGATGCCTGTGAGAAATTAGTAACTCTATCTTCAGAACTAAAAAATAAACCGAACATGCCGCCGACATAATTACTTGTCATTGGAATATCATGAGATTTAGCTTCAGCAACTACACCATCAACCAGCTGCGATGCTCGACGACTAAGATCTTGATAAAAAGATTTATCAGCTTCTAAAGCGCTTAACATAGCTATTCCAGAAGCCATTGAAAGTGGATTACCAGAAAGAGTACCAGCCTGATAAACCGACCCAAGTGGAGCTATATGGTTCATAATTTCTCTCTTACCGCCAAACGCCGCGACGGGAAGTCCGCCACCAATAATTTTTCCTAGAGCGGTAAGATCAGGTACAACATCATAGATCTGCTGCGCCCCTCCTAAAGCAACTCTAAAACCTGTCATCACCTCATCAAAAATCAGAACTGTTCCGTATTCATCACAAATCTTTCTTAGGCCCTGTAAAAAGCCATCTTTAGGTGGTATACAATTCATGTTGCCCGCAACTGGTTCAACAATGATGCATCCAATTTCTTCGCCCACCTTAGAAAATAAATCCTCAACAAGCTCCAAATTATTGTACTCAACAGTCAAGGTATGCTTGGCGAGGTCTGCAGGAACTCCTGGCGAAGTTGGAACACCCAAAGTGAGCGCTCCAGAACCAGCTTTAACCAGTAAAGAGTCTGAATGGCCATGATAGCAGCCTTCAAATTTCAAAATTTTGTCACGATTTGTGTATCCCCTTGCTAGCCTTATTGCGCTCATCGTTGCCTCTGTACCAGAGCTAACCATGCGAACAAGCTCTATTGATGGCATTATCTGACAAACTTTTTTTGCCAGAGATGTTTCTATCTCAGTTGGCGCTCCAAAACCTAAGCCTTTATCTAAAACAGCCTTCACTGCATCAATGATGATAGGGTTAGAATGGCCCAAAATCATTGGCCCCCAAGAGCCTACATAATCGATATAAGAATTTCCATCGACGTCAAAAAGATAAGCGCCTTCTCCTCTCTCAAAAAAAACAGGATCTCCACCCACACCATTAAAAGCTCTAACAGGAGAATTGACACCTCCAGGAATATACTCTTTGGCCTCTTTAAATAAAATTGAAGACTGTTTCATTAATACTCCTGAAAATGCGTTATAGCTGGGTACTTATTTAAATTAGTAATATGTGACCATACCACTAATACATTATCCAATAATAATTTCATATTAACAGTTGTTTGTGAAAGTGAAATTGCTCGATTGGTGTCATCTAGAAGCTTAAATAAATGATTAAAGGAAGCTTTTTCAATGACCTTATTCAGCTCAAGATTTGCCCCATCATGATTTAATATTTTAATTTTTATGCCCTCACTGATAAGGTGCTGCAAACATTTCAATACATCCAGTTCGTTATCAGAAAAAATCTCAGTCTCTGAAATTTTGGTTGGAGTAACTGCAATCTCCAGAAGTAAATTTTGCCAACCCTGGTATCTAAAAAAATAATCTCCTTGCAAATCTTCTAGTGCTTTATGCGGAACACCGTGAGCACTTTCAAGTAGTTGCATAACATCAAAATCCTGCCTTGTATTTTCATCAATTTGATTTTCAAGCCACTGAGCAGCTTCTTGGCCATATGATGGGTTAATATGAATCGTTTGACATCTTGACAAAATAGTCATTGGTAGCCTATCAATGTTATGAGCAAGCAAAATAATAAGGGTATTTTTTCTCGGCTCTTCCAGAGTTTTTAAAAGACTATTAGCTGCATTATTATTCATTTGGTCGGCATAAAAAATGACTCCGACCTGAAGAGTGTCAGCAGTTTTTCCCAAGGATTCACAAAATGCTCGGATTTGATCGACTCTTATATCCTTAGACATTGAACCAGAGTCATTTAACTCAGTTCTGCAATAGATTAAATTTGGATAATGAGAGCGTCGTATTAATGCGCCATA
>Ga0209228_1001482_pt1 | contig 11717 bp, 12 predicted proteins | sample METZYME_3_150m_FD_187547 | JGI IMG/M metagenome (GOLD analysis project Ga0209228, IMG submission 187547) | Marine microbial communities from oxygen minimum zone in mesopelagic equatorial Pacific - METZYME_3_150m (SPAdes) (version 2) | ecosystem: Environmental > Aquatic > Marine > Oceanic...
CCGCTTCCCGTGACCTTGGAACTCGATCAACTTTCCGAATCGATAACCTTGTTGACTGAACAGCTGCACGAGAATTCACAGATCATTGAAAAGGATGCCGAGATCATTAGAGCAAATTCGGAGATTATTAAAATCAATGCTGAAGCCGTTAAGACTGACGCATTGTCGCTAACGCATGAATTGGAAAGTGAAATCGGAGGAATTCGCTCCAGAATTCGCATTCTCCGTGACGGTTTGCCTGAACTGTCGACGCCTCAGAAAGACAGCTTTTCAGAGATCTTAAGTGATGCACATCGGGTTATCAAAACAGGGCAAAAGCTACTCGAAATTGCTAAAGCAGAGACCATTGAGAACGGTGAAAACAGCATCTCGATCATAGGTCACACACTGACTGAAGTCGAAAACCGATTCAGGGACCCGCCTCTAATGATTCAATTTGACTGCGATCAATCAATCAAAGTTGTTATGGATCAACACCGACTGATTTCAGTAATCGCGAATCTCATAGACAATGCATATACCCATGGTGGGCACAGCGTGAAAATTCGCGTTGCTACAGATGATCTTCTAGGTAACTGTGTGATTGATGTCGAGAATGAAGGAACCAGCATCTCTGACTACGACTCACAACAAATATTTGACCGATTTTTCACGGGTGATCGAGACGCCGGTCATACTGGTCTCGGCCTAAATCTAGTACAGACCCAGTTACGAACGCATAAGGGCGACATTACATTACTGCGCGATTCGAAACTCGTGACTTTTCGGGTTACGCTACCCTTAATGAGTTAGGCAAGAAGAAGCCCATAAATCAGAGTAGACCGTTTCAGTAACGATCCTCAGCAATCTTCGACCTTTTTTTCTAGCGAAAAGAGAAGTAGTTCAAACCCTTTTTTCCTGATCATATGGTCGTACTGGAGGCGATAAGTCAGCACAAGACTGATATGGTCAATCTTGATGTCCAAAATCTGCCAGTGGCCGTCCGTTGTTCTCCGTAAAACATAATCGACCAGCACTGGCGCCTGTCCAGAAACCGGGACGCGGTGACGCAACAAGGCAGTCCCTGCGGACTTATCGAACTCCAGGCTCTTTGGTGGTTTCAACACCAATTCCTGATCGGTGTACTCGAACATGGCTGTCGCGTAGGTTCTTATTAGCATCTCCATAAAAGCACGGCTGAATCGATTTCGCATTTCAGGACTGACTGCCTTGAAATGCTTGCCCAGAATGAGTCGGGTGATCTTGTCGATTGCAAACAGCGGTAGGACAAGACGATTTACTACGGAATACAGCTGGCACTTATCGTCTTCAAATTGTTGCCGGTTATTACTGAGTTCATCCAACAACTGGTCCACGGTCTCACGTAGCAACGTGTCCGGTCGTTGCTCTGCTTGGACGGGCTGGGCTGCTACAAATACAACCAACATAGCCGCTAACAACATTGTCCAAGACATACACATTCCAAAGCGGTTGGACAGACGCATCATCTCCCTATCTTAAACCCAAGTGGCTATCTATCAGCATTGGATAGCCATATAAATAATACACAATTCTCTGATTAGGCGATAAGACTATCCTTAATCAGATGCATGGTTCTAGAGATGAATTGCTCACAATCAATTCCCTCTGCCTGGAGGTAGCACAACACTTCTTCGTCACTCAACAAATCGAGCTCGGCTTCAACTAACGCCTCGAGAGAACTCTCAAACATCAATGTGCTTTTGCACGACTTCTGTTCATATTCCATATGAAACTCACCGCAAAGTGCAAATGCAGAAAGGTTAATCTCAGCATTTGCTAACAGCTCTACTGCATCAATTCGATCGATATTGGCGTCAAATACTTTATTCAATAAGTCTGGTTGTTCCTCAAAACTAGGAGGTTCCTCACTGAGAATTTCTGACTCAAGGTCAGTTGACTGCTCTTGATGCTCTTGATTACCCATGGTTTGTCTGCTCCTGACGGGTTAGAGACGGAATAGAACTTCTGAATTACGGTGCTCCACCGTTCGGATCGTCAGAACGGCAACTCTCGACAACGCGTTCCAGATTCTTTCGCATACGACTGACTCGCTGGTATCCCGGTCCTCCCGTAGTGGGATCCAGGTTCAACCGGTTACAAATCTCTTTCATATCATGTTTGAGGCTAAGGTTTTCGTCACGCACCAGCATCCACAAAGGAATCATCTCTGGGTGGTCTGACTCAACTCGAAGCGTTATTTCCTTAAGAATTTCTTGAAACTCGCAGAGTCGGTCCGGTTGATCTTGTTCTTCAAAGGTATTCCGAATGATCTCGGAGGTCATTCGATCCCGATAAGTGTCTGTATCAGTCGCAAACATGGCGGGGTCTTCAAAATAGTCCGGGTCATAGGAACTGACATTCGAGGCAAGTGATTCAAAAAAGTGTGAGACATAACTTCGGATGCAACCTCGGGTGAATTGAATTCGAGTCTGTCTTCCAGGATCCCATTTCCGTCGACCCGCCCAGGTGTCATCGATTACCCGGCATACGAGATCTTCTGGATCAAGATCAGGGTGATAACGCGCGTTCCCGTAATGTTTTAACAACCAGACTGCGTAAATGAGTGTTCTCTTGAGTAAGGACTCCAGCTCAGCTCGACTGAGACCGGCAAAAGGATCGTTCATACAACTGCCTCCCGGACATCATCCCTACGCCCACACGGCCATCCTCAAGCCAATAGACGTAGGGGACACCACTTTCTGAAATTTGAATGACTGAATACCTCATTGGTGTACTTTTTTATTTGATGTTTCCGAAATCCGGTCTGCGTCGATGAATCGATTTTGGGCCTGACTCCATATTACTTATTGCCGGTTGCTGGCAATTTTTTTCACCGGAATGGCAGATGAAAAGTTCTGCATTATTCCGGCTTCTATATCTACAGGGCGCAGATCCAGAGCCTACTGAAGCGCAAACCGGATCAATACCGTTGCAGTTCCTGAGAGATTTAACTGAACACCGCGGGGAAGCCTTGAAAATTCGTCAAAACAGCAAGCACCAGCAGCCAAATACCTCAATCACATTATGAATCGTATTGCGTACTAGATTCAACTTGGACCAAAAAAGGAGATAGCACATGGGCAAAAGGCGAAGTGGCAGGAGTTTCTGGCAACCCGATGGAAAAATGGAGGTCCTTGGAGTACCCACTGAGAAGTGGCCAGATATTCTCTATGTGCCACCGTCTGCAGACACCCTGAGTGTCTGGCGTCAGGAGATGAAATCGCAGAAACAAGCCATTCTCCAGAGCAACCGCAGACCGCTGAACGGCCACCGGTATCCCAGCAGAAAGAAAACCCCGCCTCATAGACCCGTTTTAGACGTCTTTGTAACGTGGCACTCACCTCTAACAGGCAGGTTATCTACCAAGGATCACGTGGTGAGCCAGTTGCCCACCAATAATGTCGTTGGGCATGCGAACTGAAGGAATTTGTCCTGCTTTGCCCGATAAAACATAACTCAACACCATTGATTACGGAGAAAACTAACAATTTATGAGCATCATCACTGAAACACTCGGCGACATCCGCCTGGATGAGCCCCTTGCCTACCGCAAGCTGACCGTTTTCCCGCTGACCCGACCGGTTGACGGACCCCCTGAATACCTGACTCTGGACCAGGCGATGGCGGATTCCAGCATCAAAATCGGCGAAGTCTCTGAATCCGGCAACGTACCTGAGATCCGATTTGAAAACACCGGCAGCAAACCAACACTACTGGTTGACGGAGAGGAAATCTCAGGCGGTAAGCAGAACCGAATCCTGAATATTTCAATCCTCGCTCCGGCCAAGGAAACCATCACGATCCCTGTGACCTGCGTCGAAGCGGGCCGCTGGGGTCGCCACGATTCTGGCTACCGGCGTGAGCGAGATCGGATCCTCAGATCCAGACTCCGAGCAGAATTCGAGGAAGCCGACCACATCGCCTTTATGAGGATGAGGCGTGCGAAACATGTCGCTGTAACCCAAAGCCTCAAAGCCGCAGGCAGTCGCTACGCCAGCCAGGCCGAAGTCTGGTCTGAGATCGAGGACCTAGACGGTGATATGGGCACCCGGTCACCCACGCGCGCGATGCGGGACAGCTATGAGCAGCGACGGCAATCTCTGGAGGAATATGTCCAGGCACTACCCATGGTCAAGGATCAGGTCGGGGTCGCCTTCGCGCTGAATAACCGTCTAGTCGGGCTTGATTTATTCGACCATCCGCATACGTTGAGCCGGATTCTGCCGAAACTGGTCCGCAGTCACGCGATGGAAGCGCTGCGTGAACCGGACACCGTAGCCGAAGTGGCCTCAGTTGATGCGGCCCGAGACTTCATTGGTGAAATCGTCAATGCCACCACGACCCGGTATCCGGCTGTAGGCGAAGGCGAAGATTTGCGCCTCGAGTCGAATCAGATCGTAGGTGGGGCTCTTGAGGCGCGAGCACGACTAATTCACCTGTGTGCATTTGCAGAAGACGATAGCCTGAAAGGATTTAACGCCAGACGTCGCTCCCGATTCGGGACACGACGGACAACCAGCAGGAACTAACCACTAGCTTTCCATCCTCCCCCACTTAAGAGACCGGCCATTTGGCCGGTCCATTTTTTGCATCCGGTGCCTCTAATGATTAGCGAGCCCAGGAATCGTCTTGCAGATATTTATCAAGGTATGCAACGAGGTTTTGATGTCCTTCTTGCGGCAAATAATGTCCCCACACGTCTGTCACTTTATTAAAGGTGTGGTCCACCAGTAACGACAGAATCGTATTGGGAGTTTTCAGAAACATAATCGATACCAGTGTTTTGTATGACCGAATCTCATTCTGCGCGAGTACGACAAATTGGCCTTGGATCTGACTCGGTCCTAGAGTCATTGGACCATCGCCCACACCGTGGTAGCCCACTCCGCCTTGATCTCCCTCGAGCTGCTGATTGATAAAAGACCGAACGATATCGATTTCAACTTGCTCGAGCCCATCCCTATACTCCTGTTCAAAATCTTTCGACGAATCCATGCCTTCGCCAGTATGTTCGTAATAGGCAATACGGGCGTACAGGGTCTCCTCGAACTCCTCGACGAGCAAGGTCAGACTGTTGGTTCCGTCAAACTCTCCATCCTGAATAACACATAGATGATCAAAATCAGCCATCAACTGGGTGTACTGCGGATAGGTCAGACTCAAGGTTTCAGGATGATCCTGTAAAGCGGACGCTTTCTTGAGTACTCTTTTAAGGCATTGCTGATAAGGCAATGGACTGCCATCAAATGCTTTAGTCGGTAACCTTCTGACCATCTCTCCATCGATTTCGACGACTACCAACTTGCCTTCGCCCTTATAGGGTTCTGCGAAAAAGTCCACCGTCCGAATCGCTTGTGCAAAACAACAGTTCGCGCAATTTTGAATGTCCTGGTAAGGACGGAGATCGAATCTATTCGTGACCTCCTCGATGCTCTCATCACCATCGATCTCAAGCATGACATTGAAGAACCGTTCTCTTCTCCAGTCCCTTCGGTCTTCTATATCCAGAAACTCAAAAGGGGCTAACTGCTCTGTCAGCTCCCAGGTATCAGGAGATGTTTGGCGTATCGAGTGAATTCCGCGATTACAACGATCCCCGAATGGGTCCTTACCGTGGAGTCTCAGGTAGTCCCCCCAAGTGAAATCGTCCGCCATACCATCGACTGTCAGAATCTGGTGGAAAACGCCTGAACCACCACTGTTTTGAATCACGTGCAGCAAGCTCATGCCATTGGATAACTCTCCAATCAGCTTGTAGTGGAAGTAGCCGTTCCTGCCTTCATATCCCTCTTCCGGTGGTCTTTCGTAATAGATACTGAACGGCTCTTCAGCCTGAATAATGGGCTTACCTTCCGCCAGTCTCTGACACTCCCCATAGCTGACGACGACTTTCTCAGGTGGATCAAACGCCTCAATACACGCTGGATGGATGGCCTGACGTGAAGTTTTCTCGAGACCTGCAGTGGCAGCCTCCAGGGTTGTTATGGCTGGACTCCCCAAAAAAAGGCCGACCCCAAAGAGGCCGGCGATTACCACTAAGGAGGAATCGAATCTGTTCAAAATCATTCCTTGCTCCTGTGAAATTACTCCCACTGCTGCGTGGGCGGTTATGCATCAATCAGGTAGAACTAACTGGCGGTAGCTAACTCCAGTTTGTCTGCTGAATACACTGTGGTGGATGCTTTTGGGTAACCCACAACCGGTCTAGCCTGTAACTTACGATGTGCATGATTCACATCGTTGTCCGGCAAAGCCTCCACCACATACCTCAAAGGCCCACCCGGCAAGATCGCATCGAATGGATAACAGGTGATAAGGGTCAGCTTTTCCGTAGTCCCGTGCGCCATGACACCGGTCTCAGATTCATGAACCACTGCCATCTCACCCACTCGATAGCGATACGTAACGCCATCAGCGGATTCCAGATGAAGCAGGTCTCCGATCCTCAGGTGTTTCAAGAAACGAAAATGACTGTCACGATGGCCGATCACAACAGTGTTACCCACCTGGCCCGGCCTGGCACTGGAGAGAAGATGGGCCGGTCCAAACGCAAGAGTCCGACCCGTAGCACCGGCTAGAACAATCAGGTCCTGGTCGTGGTCGACCGAAGTCAGGCGGGCGATGGGCCAGGTATCCGCCCAAGGCCAAGGCCTTGCCTTGTCCGCGCCTCGCTTTGTATCTGCCCAGGCTTTCTGCAGGAGAACCTGGGCTAACACCGCCTTGGCATGGATTCTGATTCCCTCCACGGTACTGAGGACGCCTGCTGCTACAAAACACAGGATCAAAACCGAATGCACTATATACTTTATCCGCAACATTGCCGGGCCCTTCAGCAACATTCACCAGCAACTGGATCGAACGTCAAATGCAGTCATCTGTCGAGTAGTCGTAAGAATAACCAGTGGGACAGTCGTTGCTCGGATCAATCAACCAAAGAACAAAGACGATGACAAGCACCATCATTCCCATAATCAATGGAACTCCCACAAGTATCCAGAAGATCATCACCAGAACTGACTTCCACCGGCTTGCGCCACTCTGAATGTGACCCAACCATGGATCTCTCGTGTCCATGTGCTTCTCTCAGCCAGGCCTAACCATACGCACCTAGAGAGGCGGCTCATCCTTTCACGATGTCGTGGCGAACGGAATTCCTTCGAGATCGGAAAAACCAAGCCAGCAGCAACAAGCCCAAACCGACGACAAGAAGCAGCGCGGCGGGCGTCGCAGTTTTCGGAATTATCCCGGCGAGCGCCTGAAGCTTGGCAATTGCCGTTGGCTGGGCTGTTTTATGTTCCTTCTTCTGTGGAGCCGGAACGACAATAGCACTCGAGGTCGCATCCGCAGCCAGGCTGGCGCTACTGTCTTCCACCCGTGGGGCAATTGCTACTGCAAGGGGGCCGTCCACCTCCATATTAAGCACAACATTCGCCTGGGCCAGCTCCTCTGCCATCTTCATCTTGGATTGCGATTCTCTCTTCCTCTTGCGCTCAGCCTCATAGACTTTTATGGTTAGAGGACCACCTACACGCTTTTTTTCCAAATATTTCTGTGTGAACTTTGCATCGGGCACGCGTTGACTATTGTTTCCAAATACGGACTCGTAAACGAAACCTAGCGGCAGGTTGGACGGTACGGCCGAGGTCTTAAGCTTCTTTTCCTTCGGTCGCGAAACGACCTGCTCGACTGCGACCAGGCTTGTGTGTCGTGTAACCAAGTGGTGGGCAAGGCCCAGCTCGATGATTTCCTTACGGACGCGCTCCTCAGATGCTCCTTCCGCAAGACTTGTCGACAATCCCTCGATCTTCTTCCTGGCGTACAAACGATCAACACCGGAGTGCGACCGCCCACCTTCAAGCTTGAAGTTAACTGCCCAGGGGGTCTTTCCTCGCCAGCCCGATATTTCCACGTTCCCTCCCAGTTTCGGCAGTCGGGCTGCAATCACAACGGGCTCTCCTGCATACAGGTCAGGAATCCGCTTCGGAAAATGCTCAACCGCCCCGGACTTCCAGTCGACCTGAATCTTATTGAGAACCGGTGTTTGCAGTTTGGCGAACAGCTCTCCCATCTTCTCCTTTACTTCGCTGGATTTCCCGATATAGGTGAAGGTTCCTCGACCCAGCTCGGCAGCCTTACGCATGAAGTAGCCGTTTGGCGCCGAACCTATCCCGATCGTAAACAGCCGGCTCTGACCGAGGTGCTTCCGAATAAACTTGAGCACTGCACCTTCATTACCAATGCTGCCGTCCGTCAGGAATATTACCTGCCGGACTCTCCGTGTATCTTTTCGGTTACGAAGCGCCATGCTTACGGCCGAGAGAATCTCCGTGCCACCTTGCGCCGACAATTTTTTTACTTGTCCAACGGCGTACTGGATGTTCTCGAGGGTCGCGGGCTCAGTAGCCTTGAAAAGCGATTGGCTGGAGGAGTTGAAAGCAATAATGTCGAAGTGATCGTCGGGAGACAGGCGGGTGAGTGCGAGCGTCAGCGCGGACTTGGCCTGCTGGAGCGACGCACCATCCATGCTCCCCGACGTGTCTATAACGTAGATCACTTCCCGCGGAAGTGGCTTGGTTTCCTCACTGGCCGAATCGGGCGGCATGATCATGACCAGTGCGTAGGTCTCACCATTGAAGACATCGCTGAACAGAGCGGCGTCCGGTCCTGCACCAACCTTGGGCTGCCACTCAAGCACGAAATCCCGGTCCGCAGGAACAGCATTGTCCTTTAGCTCGACCGATGTGCCGTTGCTGTCTGAACTTACACGAATATCGTGGGATTTGCTCTGTACCGTAACCGGAAAGCCCGCATTGATGTGAACCTGGATACGCACGATAGGACCATCAGTCGCTTGGGATTCCTCTTTATTTGTGTCCAGGTACGGGGGCGTGATCCTGACTGCATCGACAACCTGATCGGTGTTCTCACCCCAGCCTGATCCGGAAAAGCCTGAGATGGTGCGCGTACCGGGAATGTATCGGGGTGCCACTACGTTTGGATAACGCAATGAAAAGGCACCACGATCGTAACGCAGGGTCTCCTGGTACTCGATCCTAATCACGATCGCCTCACCGGGACCGATGTTGGCCACGCTCGACGTAAATATGTTCGGGCGTTCTTGCGTGAGGAGTGATGCTTTTTTTCCTTCGGTCTTGGCCTGGTTGTATATCTTCTTCGCTTTGGCTCTTTCTTTTATCTCGCCAATGATCTCGCGATCCCCGATTTTCATGACGAGCGTATCGACAGCCGCAGTGTCCGGCAGAGGAAAGACGTACTCGCCTTCCAGCCATTGGTCGGTGGGGTTCGTGAAGTGTTGCGTCACAATGCTTCGTGCAATCATGCCGGTAACACTGATCTTAGTGTCCGTCGCAACCAGTGGAATCGGTCGCTGCTGGTCGTGATCGTCGGCTCTCACCAGCAAGGTGCCGACTTTAGCGTCGTGGTTTTCCATAGGGCGGCCGAGATCCGACCACTGTGCTGTAAGACCAGGAGCAGACAGGAGCATAAGAGCCAGAAATACGAAGAAACGCGTGGCCGGAGTAATTGATTCGAACGAGGACTCGGTGAGACAGTTCATAAGATTTCCTTTCATTTTTCTATTCAGGGTGGCTGAATGACTCGGACTCTGTGGCATTCGATCTGCACCTAAGAATCCTTTGTGAATCACCATTCACAAATGCCTTTGACGATTGATTGCAATCCAACTCAGGCAGGCCTCATGCGTGCTCGAAATTCACCTTCGGGCTCACCTTCACACACCTTGCAGACCGCTCTATGTCCACTGAGAAGACTACGCCGCCTGAACTCGAGTACATGCTTCAAATACCTGCAGTCCTCGCACTTCTTCAGATACCAGGGACGATCTGAATCTATATTTTTTCTCATAAAAACCTCGTTGGTTGTCTGATTCACAAGATTAGAATTAGTCGGGTCCAGACCTCAGAACCATCTGTGCACAGTGACTCGGCCATGCGCTACTACCGACGGTTGCGGACATAAGTAGTGATGACCTGTTCACCGCCCTTCGACGCCACTACAACCAGGCAGTCCAGCTTTCGTCCAAAACGCTTGAAAACATCAGGCTGAACCCGGGCAAGATGCTTCTTTTCGGCTCGTCCAAGAAAATACCGGCACCCGCCACCGGAGTCATAAACCGAACGACCGTAGTCAAGGATGATTCCAATCACCTCTTCGCTGAGTCCTCTTTGGGCACAGCGAACAGCAGCATGTGTCGTCAAAGGAACCGGCACGCCGGCACGGCATTGCCTATCTGCTGTAGGCCCGTGCCCGATCAGTCCGGATTCCAGGACGGTCACTGCAGTGTGGCCCCGGTCGGAGTGCCAATGGCCAAGTCTTCGTCCTGTATTCCGTCGACGACGCCTGTACAGTCGGCTTCCTTAGACTCCTCGTTTTGATGCTCTCGGATAGTCCCCATCAGAATATCCAGGGCCATCATCGTCGCGACGCCGGGATCAGGAAATCTCTGGAAATGCAGGGAAGTCGAGAACCTGAGATAGCTCCAGGTAACCAGGCCGGGATGGATACCGCGTTCTTCCTCTGCAGACTTGATGACGCCCTGCAATCGATTCCAGATCCATCTCACATCGTCTTCATTCATGATTTCGTTCATACCGTCTCCTTTGATTGATCCTCTGATGTCGTCAGTACTCGAACAGTCGGTCTGACTTGGTTGCGTATGCCGTTAAAAAGCCGGCTGGTCAGTTTTATTTTTACGTCGAAAAATATTTTTCCGGACGTGAAAAAACTTTCAGATATCCGGCTTATCTATACAAAGGCACGTGTCGACGTTAAAAATCAGACACGATTTTGCGTTGGTTTTCCGCAGGATTTCGCCACAAGGAGTGTGTCAAATTGGTATGGTTGGAAACGTAAGTCTTCATCTTCGAAGGCGGACAGAAAATAGTGGTAGTGGGATAGTCGGGGTAGTTCCCGGTGATGGCCCACGGAGACTTCGGGAATCCTTATGCCTCAATTCCGTACGCCGTTCAGCCAGCTCAACTCGAAAGAACTCAAGTTACTGACGATGAAGATCACCGCGTACGCACTAAGAAAACTCGGCAACCGAATCGGTGCCAGTCCAGCAATGGATCCAAAGGATCTGACGCAACGGGCCATACTCGACACCCTCGAGGGTCGGCGCAAATGGAATTCACCGCGTTATTCGATCGAACAGCATCTGATCGGCTGCATCAACAGTTACATCTCCCACTATTTCGACTCCAAAGAAGCACGAACACCCAGGATGCAATGGCCTGGACCAGATGACCAGGACTACGCTCTCGGCGACAAAGCCTGGGACCACCGTTCTCCCGAGACAATCATCAGCAACAAAGACCTGATGGAAAGTGTCCGGAAGATGATAGTGAACGACGGCGACCCTAACCTCTACCAAATCTGGCAGAGAGTTGAACACAGTGACTGGGACCTGGATCAGGACCTCGAACAGTTCTGTATCGAGCTAGGCTTCGATCCTGAAACCGGTAGTGCCGGCTACCAGAGATTCAACCGCTTACGAAAAAAGATACGGATGTACGCTCGACAGTGTTACGAAGATAAATCTTCCCCCACACCGCAAACGCATTGACAACCGTCCACATCAATCCTCAGACATGAACACTGAGACCGTGAGCGAACTTCACCAGTCCCTTCGGCGCATATTTGGCGACGAAGCCGAC
>Ga0209228_1001483_pt1 | contig 11712 bp, 9 predicted proteins | sample METZYME_3_150m_FD_187547 | JGI IMG/M metagenome (GOLD analysis project Ga0209228, IMG submission 187547) | Marine microbial communities from oxygen minimum zone in mesopelagic equatorial Pacific - METZYME_3_150m (SPAdes) (version 2) | ecosystem: Environmental > Aquatic > Marine > Oceanic | place...
CAAAGTCGCGGGCGTCGGGCTTGAACTTCCAATAGTGAATCCGCCACTCACGTCCATCCCAGAGAGTTGTCTCTTCCGACTCAGTGGTCAGCAGATCGTAGTCCTGGAGTTGGTAGAACAGGTTTCGGTCGGTAGGCTCGAGGGCGTTGTCGATGATGCGGTTTGAGAAGCCGAAGAAACCGAGGGCGTGCTCGGCAATAGACTCGGCAACAATGACTTCCATCTCTATGTCGACTTTACGGCGGATGGCCAGTGTCAACTCTGCTAGCGTCAAACCCATCGCATCCACTCCCCGTAGCAGAATATAGCAGCCCGTTCTATATCAACAATCGCTCGTTGCTCTTAGGAATCCTATGGATTCAAATCAAAATCAACCGCCTATTAGCCATCTCAAAGTGGCGGGTCCAACCCGAAGCGGTTAATCGAAACCTGAGGGGGCACACCACCATGGACGGCGGTTCCCCGACTGCTTCTGACCTCGGCGCACCCCTCACCTTCCTCGGGCTTGAGGAGGCAGAGGAGGGGCCTTGGGATGTGGTGATTCTTCCAGTTCCCTATGAAATGACGACTAGTTGGATGGAGGGAACCGAGCATGGACCTGCGGCTGCAATCGAGGTCAGTTCGCAGGTCGAATTGTATGATCCAATTCTGGATTCGGAGCTGCCTTGCGGTCTTGCTTTCCACACTGCGAAGGCTTGGGGCTCAGATGCAGGCACACTCCTCGAACAATTGGCTTCGATTCGTGATTATCTCGGACCTTGGTTCGATGGGGCGGCATTCCCTATCGTTCTCGGCGGAGAACACGGGCTGCTGCCGCCCCTTGTCGAATCTCTGGCCGGTCACCCAACTCTCGCTGGTGACCTCTCACGCCTGACCCTCGTGCAAGTCGACGCACACGCCGACCTACGAGATTCACTGAATGGTGAGCGCTTCAGCCACGGCACCTCTGCGCGGCGCGCGTTGGATGCTGGTGTTGGTGGATTACTGCAGATTGGCATTCGTGCGCTTTGCCGCGATGAGGCGGAATTCGCCGCGGCCGATGATCGCGTCGATACATTCTATGCGCGCGACCTGTTCAACCCGTCCGACGGAAATTCTGGCTGGGAAGCCCTGCTCGCACGCATAGAAGGACTGACTGGGCCCGTCTGGATGACCTTCGATATCGACGGGCTCGACGGAGCGCTCGTACCGGATACTGGAACGCCAGTCCCCGGTGGCCTGAGCCATTGGGGCGCTGTAGAAATCATCGAGCGCCTCTTCGCCAGCCAGGCAGAAGTTCTCGGCGCTGATGTCAATGAAATCGCACCGGGTGAAGACCGGATTACTCAGTTCAACGCGGCTCTTATTGCAACTAAAATCCTCGCCGCGCACATAGCCAATCAACCCTGAAAGTGTCGCTATTCGCTATCACGAAGTGCGAACCCTTGAATCGAATCACCCCCACAGCGGCGCTATGCGCCGCTCGGTAGTGCTAGCAGTAATCACTGCCCTAGCCATTGCGTCAGCATCTCCGATGGTAGCAGCGCAAGTAGGTCAGCCTGACATTATCCAAGAGCATTGGTACCACTCGTACGCAACGCTAACACTGGATGTTAACGAATGGGCCGACGATCATCCCGACATCGTCGATCTAATCGTCGCTGGCCAAACCGAGATGGGCAGAAATCTCTGGATGCTACGCATATCTGATTGGAGTCAAGAAACCAAACCCGATGGGACCCCGAAAGACGTGGTCTACATCGACGGAGGTCACCACGGCAACGAGCATTTAGGAACCGAGTTGGCCTTCCTTGTCGCTGATTATTACATCGAAGGATGGGCGGCTGGAGAACAGGAGGTAATCGACGTTCTTGCAACGACGGAACTGCACATTCTCATCATGCTCAACGCTGACGGCAACGATTTCGATACACGCTGGAATGTCAACCAAGTCGACCTCAATCGAAACTATGATCACTACTGGAATACCTGCCCGACAACCCAGCCGGGAAGTAGTGCATTCAGTGAATCCGAAACTCATGCGAATTCGATTTACATGAACGAGGTTGTTCCTGATGCCGATCTCTACATCACCATGCACACGGGAGTCTGGATTATGCTCTACCCTTGGGGTAAATGGCCTGAACAGCCTTCGGATTGGGAACTCTTCCATTTCATTCGCGACGATGTCCATGAGAACCTCTCCGACATTCCAATTCGTAATGCAAACCAGGGACTTTACCCGAATTGTGGAACAAGTCGCGACTACGGTTACGGGGTCATGGGATACCCGACCTTTACCTTCGAAACCGACGATGAACAATTTTTGCTGTGGACTGTCGAGGAACTATCTGAGAGGTTGGGCGAAGAGCTTGATGTCATGCGCTACCTAATCTCCAATGTCTGGTACTGGCGCGCTCGGTTAGTCATCGAGAGTATTGTAGTGGATGGGGATGAAGTTCGCGCTGAGGTGACGAATTTGGGTCACGCGACTACTTCGAATGCCACGTTTCATTATTCTGATTCGGCAGGAGAATTACTGTGGCATTCGACTCTGTTTGGAGTCAATGCGACTAATGAGTCGAGCGTCGTTCTCGATGCGGCTAATCTGACGCTCGTCGATGATGGCGTTTGGTCGATTCACTACCAGAAGCGTGTCATCGATGCTTCTCAATGGGTTGAGGAGCCAATCAATGAGAGTGTTGTGAAGATCGACTCGAGCGCAGGCGGATTTTTGCCCTCTCCTTCGCTATTGATTCAACTGATTGCACTGCTCGGTGCTGCTTTAGTCGGTCGTGAGAAAACACCAGTAAAGCCCTAAGAATTGACCCCCTCGGTTAAAAAGACGCGTTGAAATCAAGGATTTCGATAGAGATTCTTTGTATATTCGAACTTTATCGCATTGTTCATGCAGGCGACAAGCGGCAGTTTTGATAGGACTGGAGACATCATGATTATTCCCGTATTTGGGAAAATGGAGAAGGCTCCGAACAATACGACTGTTGGATTGAGTCGTGGCGCGAGTATCGCTGTCAAGGCCGCGGCAGCCAGCGACGCAATCTCTGGCAAACCCGGAGAGTCGCTGAGTGTCTGGACCAAGGGTTGCACAGTAATTTTTGTCGGTGTCGGCGACAAGGAGAAACTCACGCACAAAGGTGCTCGTGACACAGGCGCCAAGTGCCTTGCCAAACTCTCAAAGGATAACGGCACAGAAATTGTTGTCCGCTTCACAACCGGCTGGAAGACAGCCAATATGGCAGCCTTCGCCGAAGGCATGATTCTGCGTGATTATGCCTTTGACAAGTATCAGAAGAATGACGAAGATGAGCAAGACAAGGGTGAGTGGTTACTCGAGTGCCAAGCCCATGATCGCCACCTCGAGGCGCTCGAGGCAGCTGTCGCAAAGTCGGAATCAATAGCCACGGGTGTTCACTTAGCACGCGACCTAGCCAACGAACCTGCCAACCGACTGTATCCCGATGAATACGGTCGCAGAGCCCTAGAGTGGGCTGAGGGCAAGGAAAATGTTGAGGTCGAGGTTTGGGATTACGCGCGACTACAAAAAGAAGGTATGCAGGGCGTAATCGCTGTCGGAAAGGGCAGTATTCGTAAGCCCTGCATGGTCTTCTTCCGACTAAATCCCGATACTCAAGAAGGCGAACAGGTGCCTTGTATCGTTGGAAAAGGAATCACTTTCGACACCGGTGGAATTTCAATCAAACCTAGCCAAGGCATGTGGGACATGAAGTACGATATGCACGGATCGGCCACAGTCTTCGGGCTATTCCAAGCCCTTTGGGCAACCGGATACGAGGGTCGAGTAAACGGAATCACTTGCATGGCAGAAAATATGCCAAGCGCTGAAGCATACCGACCTGGGGACGTTATCGACACTTACTCCGGCAAGACGATTGAAATTTTCAGCACCGATGCTGAGGGCCGAAATGTGCTTTCTGATGGCCTTTGGAAGGCTGCCGAACTAGACCCATCATACATCGTTGATCTAGCGACTCTGACAGGAGCATGTGTAGTTGCTCTAGGACATGAGGCATCTGGACTTTGGTCAAATGATGACAAATTACGAGACAGAATCCACGAAGCAGGGAACGATGTTGACGAACTGGCATGGCCAATGCCACTTCTACCTGCTTTCGAGAAGGAGATGACCAGTTCCAAGTTTGCAGATGTTAGGAATGGAGGCAAAGGTCGCTGGGGCGGTGCGAACACAGCTGCTGCTTTCCTGAAGCAATTCGTCCAAGAGCGTGAGGGAGAAGATGGAGAAAAATCACAGATTCCTTGGGCCCATCTAGACATAGCTGGAACTGCTTGGGGTGCAGATACCAACGCCTGTGTTGCACACGGCGGTACCGGTGTACATGTCCGAACGCTTCATCTCCTGATTACTCAGGACTGATGATTAAGCAGTTTCATCATTATCATCATCGCCGTCAACGACTTCGAAGTCGGCTTCGACTACGCCATCGCCATCTGCCGACTCGGCATCGGTAGCCGCTTGCTGCTCAGCCATCTCGGCTGCAGCAGCCTCGTAGAGTTTGGTTGAGACGCCATGCATTGCCTGTTCCAATTCGCCCATCGTGGTCTGAATTGCAGCCTCGTCAAGATCATCGAAATCGATGGGCTGGTCATCTTTCATGATTAGCGACTCGAGTTCGTCGAGCTTCTCATTGACAGGTACCTTGTCCTCGTCGGAAAGTTTCTCGCCCGACTCATCGAGCATTTTGCGAGTTTGGTAGACAATGCTGTCGGCTTGGTTGCGTATGTCGACGCGTGCCTTGCGGCGCTTGTCTTCCTCAGCGAAATCCTCGGCCTCGGAAATCTTCGATTTAATCTCGTCCTCAGAGAGCGAAGTTTGGCTCTCGATTTTGATCGATTGCTCAGTTCCAGTTCCGAGGTCCTTGGCTGAGACATTGACGATTCCGTTGGCGTCGATGTCGAAAGTGACCTCGATCTGTGGGATTCCTCGAGGTGCGGCTGGAATCCCCATCAAGTGGAAGCGACCGAGAGTGCTGTTGTCCTTGGCGAATTCACGCTCGCCTTGTAGAACGTGAACCTCTACCGCAGGCTGATTGTCGGACGCGGTCGAGAAGACTTCGGAGCGGCGGCTTGGAATCGTTGTATTACGCTCAATCATCGTGGTGGTGACGCCACCGAGAGTCTCGATTCCTAGTGTAAGCGGTGTGACATCGAGGAGCAGTACATCGGTCACACCCTCGTCACCGACGATAATCCCCGCTTGGAGAGCGGCGCCAACAGCGACAGCCTCGTCAGGATTGATTCCCTTGAATGGAGACTTACCAACCTCCTTCTCGATAGCAACCTGGACCGCTGGAACACGTGTCGAACCGCCGACGAGAATGACCTTGTCGACCTCTCCTTTGGAGACGCCAGCATCCTTCATCGCTCGGCGCGTAGGAGACATAGTTCGCTCGACGAGCGCGGCGATGAGCTCCTCGAACTTCGCTCGTGAGAGCGAGAGGTCGAGATGCTCGGGCTGTCCGTCACTCATGGTGATGAATGGTAGATTGATCTGAGTTGTGCCAGTGCCGGACAGCTCGATCTTTGCCTTCTCGGCAGCTTCACGCAGGCGGCTCATCGCTTGCATATCGCTAGAAAGGTCGATTCCTGTCGTCTTCTTGAATTCAGCAATAATCCATTTGATTACGACTTCGTCGAAGTCGTCTCCACCGAGGCGATTGTCTCCACTCGTTGCCTTTACCTCAATCTGAGGTTGCTCATCGACGAGGTAAATCTCGAGGATTGAAACATCGAAGGTTCCACCGCCCAAATCGTAGACGAGAATCGTCTGGTCGTCATCCTTGTCGACGCCGTATGCAAGTGCAGCCGCGGTCGGCTCGTTGATGATACGAAGAACTTCGAGGCCTGCGATGCGACCAGCATCGCGGGTCGCTTTTCGCTGAGCATCGGTGAAATAAGCTGGGCAGGTAATAACAGCCTGATTGACCTCCTGCCCGAGATATGCTTCAGCATCGGCCTTGAGCTTCTGCAGAATGAAGGCCGAGACCTCCTGAGGAGTGTAAGGGTCGTCGCCAATCGACTGAGTCCAATCAGTTCCCATCTCACGCTTAACAGACAGGATTGTGCGATCGGAATTGGTGACCGCCTGTCGCTTCGCAGTGATTCCAACTAGGCGGTCGCCATCTTTGGTAAAAGCGACAACCGAAGGTGTCGTACGACTGCCTTCCGAATTCGGTATGACGACTGCTTGACCACCCTCGAGGGTCGCTACACAGCTGTTTGTAGTTCCAAGATCTATTCCAATTACAGGTGTTCCCATTTCATTCACTCCATTCAGATTTCACTCACTTTCGTCGGCGGACAAAGCCGCCGCGTCGATGTCGAATTTAACATCGAGAATGCCGTTATTCAGATCCCATTCTACGATATTCTCCGCAGAATGAGGAAGGGTGTAGCGCTTCAGAGGGCGCATTTGTGTGGTCTTCATCAGTTGCAGAATTTCTCCGCCGCCGGTGAGGTTGAGTTCGACTTCTTCGGGTTCAATATCGGTGAATCGTGAGATGTCGACGGTAATGCACATTCGATCTTCATGGATGAATACATCTTCAATCGGTAATTCGTCGTCAGACTCCTCCGTCACTTCTTCATCGACTTCGATTTTCGGAGCCTCGGCTACAGAAGGGCTACCATCGAATTGTACCTTGATTCCCATGTTGCGGAACAGATCTCCCATTCCGCCCGGACCGCTGAGCATTGTCTCCATTTGCTTGCGGAATTCCTCGGGATCAACATCGGTTCGCATGCGGATATCGGTTGATGACATCTGCTCGGGATCAATTCCCATTTCCTCGAACTGCTGTCGAACTTGGCGCATCATATTCTGCAGCATTTCGACATCGATTGGCATCCCCATTTCAGAGAACATCTTGGCCATCTCCTTGAGGAGCCTGTCGTCGAATTCGTCCTTATCTACAGTGCTCATAATACCACTACTCAACTCGAGGTTGTATAGTCCGAGCAATGGGCCATATTTGAATCGAACGGTGGATAGCATACTCGCGCGCGTGTGTGCATGGGGTTGTGCGCTCGTGATGAAACGTGATGCTGCGAGTCTGTTGATGGTCTGGAACGAGGCTGTTAGACTCCCTGAGCGCCGGCAGCATCGCATTCAAATCGGTCCTGCGGTTCGGCTGGCTCATGGTCGAGTCCGAGCAGGATGTAGCTTTGCAGGACACCGACCGAATTGAGGGGCGCTCGGCTCTCGTAAACAATACCAAGGCGGCCCTCTCTCTAGCCGGCGCGATCCGTTCAACTCTAGGCCCGCGCGGCTCCGACAAGATGCTCGTCGATGAGAACGGCGAGATTATCGTGACGAACGATGGAGTTACTGTTTTGGAGACAGCGAAGGTTGAGCATCCGACGGCGAATCTATTGATTTCGACGAGTTCGGCACAGGATCGAATAGCCCGAGATGGGACTACAACTTCGGTACTACTGACGGCTGAACTGCTCCGCAATTCACTGGAGCTCTCGCGCATAGGGGTCCATCCGTCTCTCATCATGAACGGCTACCGTATCGCTGTGGAAGAAGCGCTGTCTCAGCTCGAAGAGATCTCCCGCGAGGCAAACGAGGAACAATTGGCCGATGCTATCGCTACCACGATGGCAGGAAAGATCGACACTGCTCTTTCGCGCAGGATGACTGGATTGGCTCTCAAGACAGCACGAGCAATCGCGGAAGAAGAAGGCGGGGACGATCTTGAGCGCGTGCGCGTGAAGAGACTGAAGATGGCTGACGGGGTAGCGGCTGACTCTGAGATTGCCCATGGATTGGTACTTCGCAAGCAGCGCCTCGATTTCACCACCCCAAGCCACTCTGAAGGTGGGCGAATCGCGATTATCGATGGTGGACTTGAAACCCGCGAGTTGGAATTCGATGCACAGATTGAGATTCGCAGTACAGGTGTGCTCGCTGGTTTTGCTGAGCGCAAGCGAGCTAAATTGGCAGCGCAGGTCGAATCTCTGTCTGCGCTCAACATAGACTTGCTATGTGTGCGTGATGGTATCGCAGACGATGCCGCACCGTTCCTCAAGAAAGCGGGAATCACAGCATACCGACGGTTTGAGCAAGAGGACCTCGAGCGCCTTTGCGTCTTGACCGGCGCTCGCATGGTACGAAACGCCAACAGAATCTCAGCCGATGATGTTGGCGCTTACACGTCCCGCTCCGAAGAGAAGGTCGAGGATGCTTGGCACCTCAGAATCGACGGCACAGGAGCGGCGATGACTGCACTTCTTCGCGGAACTACACCGGCAATGCGCGAAGAGGTTAGTCGGGCCTTCGACGACGCCCTCGGCGTCGCCTTCAGACTCGTTAGAGAACCACGAATCCTACCTGGCGGAGGAGGCACCCAGACGCACTTAGCCCGCCACCTGCGAGCCTACGCAACAACTCAGAAGGGACGCGAACAACTCGCAATCGAGGGCTTCGCAGATGCACTCGAAGTCATCCCACGGGCAATCGCTGAGAATGCAGGGCTCGACCCAATCGACGAGATTCTCGCCCTGTCAGCAGCACAAGCCAAGAAAGGTGCATGGATTGGTCTGGACGTGATGAGTGGAAAAAAGACCGATATGGAAAAAGCGGGCATTAATGACCCACTATTTGTCGCTCGCCAAGCCTTGACTGGTGCAACCGAAGCTGCCATCAGCGTCCTAAGAATCGACGATGTCCTCTGGGCTCAAGCAGGTCCTGAGACACCCGATTGGTCGAATCAAATCGACGATGACTGAAGGCCAGCAATCATAGCATCACACATCGCATCCAAGTCATACTCAGCAGCCCAACCCCAATCAGCCTGAGAGGCCTGATCATCAACAGAATCTGGCCAAGAATCCGCATATTTCTGCCGGACATCCGGTAAAAAATCGCAAGTGAAGCCCGGTACGCGTGCCCCAACAGCCTCAGCCAATTCAGTCGCTGTGAAAGAGCATCCAGAGATGTTGTATCCGCCACGCGCTGTCCCGATTGCCTCAACAGGTGCATCCATCAAGGCAATCGTCGCACGAATCGCATCACCCATGTACATCATCGGTAACCTCGTATCTCCACGAACGAAGCAATCATAGTGGCCATTTTTGAGAGCGTTGTGGAAAATATCGACTGCGTAATCGGTCGTGCCGCCCCCAGCCGGTGCCTTGTAGGAGACCAGCCCAGGATAGCGGATTCCGCGAACATCAACACCGTATTGCTTCCAGTAATTCATCGCTAGACGCTCCCCCGTAACCTTGGTTTTACCGTATGTAGTGGTAGGATTCAGCGCACACTCTTGAGGCGCATGCTTCGGCGCATCTGGTCCGAAAACCGCGATTGAAGAAGGCGCGTAAACACGCAGCGAATGCTTGCGAGCGGCCTCGAGCACAGTGACGGTCCCCCCGACATTGATTCGCTCGCACAACTCCGGCTTCTTCTCACCCGTTGCACTGAGAATCGCAGCGAGATGGTAGACAGTACCGATGCCTTCCTCGACCACGACTCGATCGAAAGCGTCGGCATTGATTACACTCAGATTCCTGTAAGGCCCTCCCACTACGCAAGGGTGGTCGGGCAAATTGCGCACATCACTCGCAACAACAGCATCCACTCCGTAACGTTCTCGCAAAGCCTCAGTGAGTTCAGTACCAATCTGTCCAAGCGCGCCAGTAACCAAAATTCGCGAACCTGGCGTATCGGCCATGACGTTTCGGAAGTCAGACGATACTTAGACTTGCGAGGCCACTTCACAGATCTCATCGCCACCGCTTGGAAGAGCCAACCTTCATAGGCGAGACATATCGGCTTCAAACCCCGTTGATTGCATGAAGTATGTCGTGGTCACGGGTGGCGTCCTCTCCGGACTGGGTAAAGGAATCACTGCTTCGAGCATCGGTGTGCTCCTCAAATCCGTAGGACTGCGCCTCACCTCAGTCAAGATTGACCCTTACCTCAACAGTGACGCTGGCACAATGTCTCCCTTCGAGCACGGCGAAGTTTTCGTGCTGGATGACGGCGGAGAAGTCGATCTTGACCTCGGCAATTACGAGAGATTCCTAGATATCGCGCTCACACGCGAAAATAACATCACTACGGGCAAAGTATACGCCAATGTAATCGAAAAGGAACGCCGTGGTGATTACCTCGGCAAGACCGTGCAGGTCGTGCCGCACATAACCAATGAAATCCAAGACTGGATAGAGCGTGTTGCCCATGTGTCGGCGGACGAATCGGGAGAAGTTCCGGATGCGTGTGTCATCGAGTTGGGAGGAACCGTTGGTGATATCGAAAGCGCACCATTCATCGAGGCACTACGCCAATTCCAATTCAGGGTCGGCCAAGAAAACGTCTGCTTCGTCCATGTCAGCCTAGTCCCCGTGATGGGTCCTGTCGGTGAACAGAAAACCAAACCCACTCAGCACACGGTGAAGGAACTTCGAGGATTGGGAATAATTCCAGACATCCTCGTTTGTCGCTCGGAAAATCCTCTCGAGGATGAGACGCGAGCAAAGCTCGCGGCCTTCTGTCATGTCGGCAAGGATGCCGTTGTCTCGGCTCACGACGTCTCAAATCTGTATCAGATTCCAATTTCACTTTACGAGCAATCGGTATTGCACAAAGTCAGTCAGCATCTTGGATTTGAGGTGCCAGATTCGATGCCTCTACTCGATGAATGGAAGGTGATGGCGGACAAGGTCGACAGGCTCGAAGAAGAGGTTAACATCGCCATGGTCGGGAAGTACACCGGCCTTTCTGACTCCTATCTCTCGGTCATCAAGGCCTTGCAGCACAGCGCTCTTGCGGTTGATCGTAAATTGTCTATCGATTGGATCGAATCCACTGACCTCGATCCTACTGAGAACTCGGAAAAGCACGATGAGGCGTGGGACTTGTTGCGCGCAGCCGATGGAATTCTTGTACCCGGTGGATTCGGAGTTCGCGGCGTTGAAGGCAAGATTGCCGCTGCTAATTATGCTAGAACGAACAATGTGCCATATCTGGGAGTTTGTCTCGGATTGCAAATTGCAACAATCGAGTTCTGTCGCAATGTGTTGGGTCTTGAGAATGCGAACTCGACTGAGTTCGATGAGAATACTCCGAACCCTGCTGTCGTCTTCATGCCTGAGATTTCGAAGACTCACATGGGTGGGACGATGCGGCTCGGCACCAAGCCAACTCCATTCCTTGTCGATGATTGCAAGATTCGCCGTCTCTACGGTGGCGCTGAACATGTCGATGAACGACACCGCCACCGCTACGAAGTCAATCCCGAATTGATTGAGGACATCGAGGCTGCTGGCCTCGTCTATGTCGGGAAGGATGAGACCGGACAGCGCTGTGAAATCATGGAATTGGAAGGACATCCTTACTTCGTCGGGACTCAATATCATCCGGAATTCAAATCGCGTCCGAACCGCCCTAGTCCGCCGTTCCTCGGACTACTGAAAGCTGCTGTCGGACAAGAAATCTGATTCTTGAAGTGAATCAGAGGGTACCCTCTGTTTCGCACAAAGGCTAACACCAACAGGCTCATGGGATTGATATGAACGAAGAAAATCAAGGTATGTTTCACTTTTTCAAAATTCTACCTTTACCACTCAAAGTCTTGTTTGTAGCGGTTGATATTGGGATTCTTGTTGGTCTATTGTATTATTTTGTTTAATCCGGTACAGTGGGCTTTCAGTGGGCCCTTTCAGAGGCTA
>Ga0209228_1001484_pt1 | contig 11711 bp, 13 predicted proteins | sample METZYME_3_150m_FD_187547 | JGI IMG/M metagenome (GOLD analysis project Ga0209228, IMG submission 187547) | Marine microbial communities from oxygen minimum zone in mesopelagic equatorial Pacific - METZYME_3_150m (SPAdes) (version 2) | ecosystem: Environmental > Aquatic > Marine > Oceanic...
CCCGGCGAAGCACCCGGAGCGACCCCACAGCGTCCACCTCCGTGAAAGCCCGCGACTCCATGGCCCTGCAGAAGATCTCAAATGGCGGACGGCCCCCGTCGGCTGGATCCTCGAACACATCGTGGATCAGCAGAAAGCCGCCGACGACCAGGTGCGGAACCCAGCCCTCGTAATCCCGATGGGCCGGCTCGGAGCCGTGCCCCCCATCGATGAACAGCAGGGCCAGCGGGGTCCTCCAAACGGCGGCCACCGAGGTCGAATCGCCCACCAGGGCCACCACGGTGCCCTCGAGGCCAGCATCGTGAATGGTCCGCCGGAATGCCGGCAGGGTGTCCATCAGACCGGTGGCTGGATCGACGAGGTCGGGGTCGTGGTGCTCCCAGCCGTCCTGGTTCTCCTCGGACCCACGGTGATGGTCCAGCGCGAACAACTGCCGGTCCGCGGCCTCAGCGGCGGCCCCCAGATAGCAGGCCGACTTCCCGCAGTAGCTCCCGACCTCCAGCCATGGCCCGTCGGGTCCGTTTGTACCCACTTCGGTTGCATGGTCGAACAGGGCCCGCCCCTCGTCGGTGGGCATGAAGCCCCGGGCGGCGGCGGCATGGGCCAGCACCTCGGCGGCCCGGCCTCCCGGATCAGTCACCGTGGGTCGGTTCGGCTTCCCCAGTGGCCTCGTCCTTGTCTCCCCAAATGACATGGTGGAACACCAGGTAGCGCACGATCCATAGGGCGGCGAACGCTCCGGCGTTGGCCAGCTGGACCGATAGGGCACCACCGAAGATGGAGTCGACGACGCCGACCACAGCGGTGGACAGGAACAGGCCGGCGAACGAGAGCATCCAGAATGGGGCGATCTCGCCGACGGTGTGGCCTCCCTGTTCCTGTTCCCACACGTAGTGGCGACTCAGCCAGTAGGCGGGCCAACTGCTGATGGCGACGGCGGCCATGTTGGCGAACGCGCCGGGCCAACCGATGACGCTGTGGAACAGGAACAGCAGGGACTGGCCGATGAACACGTTGACCATCGACACCCGGGTGAACCGGATGAGGGTCGTTCCGTATTCGCGCCAAAGGCGCGCCGGAAGCGATAGGGGGTTGGCCACCACGGACCGAGAGCCTAACGATCCCTCTCCGTGTCGCCGACCAGACCCGCCGCCAGCTCGCGAGCCACGGCGGCCGGTGCCCCCGTCCCGGCGGACAACCCGGAGACCACTCCACGGGAGGCTTCGAGCAGGAGATGGTCCACGTGGGACCGCACCTCGGCCCGCCAGCGGTCCTCCCGACGTGTTGCGAGGGTGCCGGCAGCATCCAGACCGGCCAGGTGAGCGTCGGTAGCGTCGGCCAGTTCGTCCACCCCGGTCCCGGTGGTCGCCACCGTCGACACGACCGCGGGCCGGGACCACCCATCCGTCCTGGTGTCCTGCCTCCGGCGACCGTGGCCGGTCAGGTCCGAAAGGTCCAGCATCAGCTCCAGGTCTCGGCGAACGCCGGCGGCATCGGGCCGGTCGGACTTGTTGACGGCGAACAGGTCGGCCACCTCCAGCAGCCCCGCCTTGTTGGCTTGGACGGCGTCGCCCATTCCGGGGGTGACCACGACCAGCACGGTGTCGGCCGCCGAGGCCACATCGACCTCCACCTGGCCAACCCCGACTGTCTCGACCACCACCGGGTCGAACCCGGCCAGTTCGAGCACCCTGACCATGCCGGGCACCGCCAGGGCCAGGCCTCCGGAATGGCCCCTGGTGGCCATGGAACGGATGAACACGCCCGAGGCGGTCGCTTCGGCCATTCGGACCCGGTCGCCCAGGATGGCCCCACCGGTGAGCGGTGAGGACGGATCAACGGCCAGTACGGCTGGTCGATGACCTCGTTCGACCAGACGGGTCGTCCAGGCGGCCACCAGGGTGGACTTGCCGGCCCCCGGTGCCCCGGTCACCCCGACTACGTGGGCACGATTTGCCCTACGGTCTGGAGCTGGGTCCCCCGTTGCGCCGCCGTGGAGCAACGCCCAGGTCCGTTCTGCCACCTCGTCGGCCGGTGGGCCTCCCCGCTCCACGAGGCTCAGCAGCCGGGCGGTGGCCCGACGCTCACCTCCCCGAGTGGCGGCCACCAGGTCGGCGACCGACCTAGTTCTCTCCGACCTGCCTTCTGGAGGCGGATTTCCGGCCACGGGGCTCAGTCCCGGGCGTCAGCAGCAGCCCGGACGCAGGCCACGACCTCTTCCGCGGTGGCCCCCGGTCCGAGTACGCCGGCTACCCCGGCGTTTGCCATGGCGGGACGGTCCTCGTCGGGGACGATGCCCCCGATCACCACCGGCACGTCCAAACCTGCGTCGGCCAACGCCTCTACCATCCGGGGCCCCAACGTTAGGTGCCCGGCATTGAGCATGGAGATACCGACCACGTCGGCGTCCTCCTGTTCGACGGCATCGATGATGGTGTCGGTGGTCTGGCGTAGGCCGAGGTATACGACCTCCATTCCACCGTCGCGCAACATCCGGGCCACGACCTTGAGCCCTCGGTCGTGACCGTCCAGTCCCAACTTGGCCAGGACCACCCGGATCGGTGGGCGGTCCGCCGACCCGTTCATCACACCACCGCCCGTTCCACGTATGTCCCGAAGACGCCCTCTAACGCGTCAACCACCTCGCCGACGGTGGCTCGGGCCCGAACGGCCTCCAGGAGGGCGGGCATCAGGTTGATGGTGGGCTCGGCAGCATCGGCGACCACCCGGGCCAATGTGGAGGCCACCGCGCCGTCGTCACGACCCTGCCGGACGGTGGCCAGCCGCTTACGCTGGATCTCCTCGGTCTCCTGGCCGATGCGCAGCAGTCGACGGGCCGACGGGTCGTCACCCTCGGTGAACTCGTTGACACCTACCACGATGCGTTCCCCGGCGTTCACCTCGCGCTCATGTCGATATGAGGCGTCGGCGATCTCGCCGACGAACCAGCCGTCGTCGATCCCGGCATACACGCCCTCCAGGAGCGAACCGTCCCCTAGTTGCTCGAGGTGGTCGAACACCTCGGTGGCCTGGCGTTCCATCTCGTCTGTCATCCACTCCACGTAGGCGGAGCCGCCTAGGGGGTCGACCACGTTGGCTACTCCGGTCTCATGGGCGATGACCTGCTGCGTGCGTAGGGCGATGCGGGCCGCGTCCTCGCTGGGGAGGGCCAGAGCCTCGTCGAAGGAGTCGGTGTGCAGGCTCTGGGTACCGCCCAGCACCCCGGCCAAAGCCTGGAGGGCCACCCGGGCAATGTTCACCTCGGGTTGCTGGGCGGTCAGTGATACACCGGCGGTCTGGGTGTGGAAGCGCAGCTTCAAGCTGCGTTCGTCGGTGGCGCCGTACCGGTCGCGCATCCAACGAGCCCAGATGCGACGGGCGGCCCGGAACTTCCCGACCTCTTCGAAGAGATCGCTGTGACTGTTGAAGAAGAAGCTGAGGCGGGGAGCGAAGTCGTCAACATCCATGCCGGCGGCCACCGCGGCCTCCACGTAGGCGAAGCCGTTGGCAAGGGTGAAGGCCAGCTCCTGGACGGCCGTCGAGCCAGCCTCTCTGATGTGGTAGCCGGAGATCGACACCGGATTCCAGCGAGGCATCTCGGCGGTGGTGAAGCCGACGACGTCGGTGACCAGGCGCACCGACGGCCTGGGCGGAAAGAGGTACTCCTTCTGCGCCTGGTACTCCTTGAGGATGTCGTTCTGGAGGGTGCCGGCAAGGCGCTCCCGGTCGACGCCTCCCTCCTCGGCGACGACCACGTACATGGCCAGCAGGATGGGGGCCGGCCCGTTGATGGTCATCGACGTCGAGACGGACCCCAGGTCGATGCCGGCGAACAGGTCGGTCATGTCCTCCACGGTGTCGACGGCCACTCCGGCCCGACCAACTTCGCCGAGGGCCCAGTCATGGTCCGAGTCGCGACCCATGAGCGTCGGCATGTCGAACGCCGTGGAAAGGCCCGTGCCGCCAGCGGCCAACAGTTCACAAAAACGGGCGTTGGTGTCGGTCGCCGTGCCGAAGCCGGCGAACATCCGCATGGTCCAGGGCCGTGTCCGGTACATCTCGGCGTGCACGCCGCGGGTGTAGGGAAACTCCCCGGGGGCGGGGCCGTCGCCGTACACGGCATCCACGGGGATGCCCGACAGGGTGCGGAACCGTGATGCAGGAGACGAAGGGGAGTCCATCTCGACAGATTACTAGGACTTCCCACTATCTGCCACCCCAGCATTTGGTTACCATGACCGGATGCCCCTCCCCTTCGACCCCATCGCCGAAGCCCGACGCAACTGGGAGGCGCGCGGCTGGGACGCGGTGGACGCCATGACCGCGGCCACCTCGATCACCCGGGCCCACCAGATCCTCCTCAAGCGGATCGACGCCGCCCTTGAACCGTTCGGCCTCGTGTTCAGTCGCTTCGAAGCTCTCGCCCTGCTCTCGTTCACCCGGACGGGTGCTCTCCCCCTAGCCCGCATCGGTGAACGCCTCCAAGTGCACCCGACGAGCGTCACCAACACCATCGACCGCCTGGAGGCCGACGGGTTGGTGGCCCGAGTCCCCCACCCAACCGACCGACGGGCCACGTTGGCCAAGATCACCGCCGCTGGACGGTCTCTGGTGGGCGATGCCGCCAAGGCCCTGGCCGCCATGGATTACGGCCTCGAGGGAATGGCCGGGACCCACCTGAGCGCCGTGGAACGGAGTCTCCGGTCGCTCCGCTCCGCCGCCGGTGACTTCTGAGCCGGGCCACCCTCCAAAGGGCCCACTCCCGTAGGGTCCGTCCCGTGATCGTCTCCACCGTCGTCGGCCTGGTCGCCCTTGTGGTCGGTCTGATCATCGGATGGCCGGTGCTGGTAGCGCTGTCGATCATCTTCACCATCGTGCAGTTCGTGATGCTGGCGGCCAAGACCGCTGTGGAACGCAACGACGTGAAGGTGGCCGAGCGCCTGGCCGAGAAGCAGGCCCGCCACCAGCGCGACTGACCTGACTGGGACCGATTGGCCCCACCGGCCCGGAATGGGACAGGCTGGAGTCATGACCGACACCGCCACGCCCACAGCACGACCGGCCGAGATCGCCGCCCACCCGAAGTTGAACATCGTCTACCGGACGGACCCCGACCGGATCGCCCCACTCCTGCCTCCGGGCATCGAGCCGACCGGTAGTCCGAACGTGTACCTCGGGATCTACTGCGTGCCCGTACGCAACGAGCCTGAGTACGGCGTGTCGACCAAGGTGGACGCCACGTGGAACGGCATCGAGGGCCAGTACTCCTTCGGCATCGGCATCGATCAGGAGTCGGCGATCTTTATCAGCGCCGAGACCAACGGCCAACCCAAGTTCCCGTGCACCACCCGCTACTTCCGGCTCGGCGACCGCATCGAGGCTGCGTGCACCCACCAGGGGTACACGTTCCTGGAGTTCCGGGGCACTGTCTCCGGCGAGGAGACCGTTGACGGGTCCGACATCGTCCACGACGAGTGGTGGACCAAGTACTCCCGGGCCATCGGCGGCGCTGAGGGCGAGTGGGACTTCCCACCGCACGTGGTGCAGGTCCACCAGGTCAGTGAACCGGTGCACGTCGAGACTCTGGACGCCGACCTGGTCCTGCGGGACAGCCCATGGGATCCATACAACGAGTTGCTCCCCATGGAGGAACTGGTCGGTGCCCGCCTGGTGACGTCCCGCCACAAGGATCGGTCGATCACCAACGCTGGGCCGCTGGATCCGGTGGCCTTCTGGCCGTACGCCGACACCATCGGCGGGTCGCGCTGGCCCGGCGAGCGCGGCGGACCGAAGCCCACCTGGTGAGGGAGATACTCCACCCGTGCTGAGCAGGTTCGACGACTACCCCATCCACCAGACGCCCGAGCCGCTCGCCACGCCGGCGTCCAGCGATAAGGACGTCTACGAGCGCTACTGGTTCAACGGCTACTCCACGGCAGGAGACCTGTACTTCGGGATCGGCACCGCCCTGTACCCGCACCTGGGCATCCGGGACTGCGGCATCAGCCTCGTGGCGGACGGTGTGCAGCACGCCTTCCACGCATCCTGTCGAGCCGAGGGCGACCCGGCTGACCAGGTGGTGGGTCCGTTCCGCCTGGAGATCCTTGAGCCGATGCGCTCATGCCGGGTGGTGCTCGACGACAACGAAACCGGTGTGGCCTGTGACCTGACCTACGAGGGGCGGACCGGCAACGTGGAGGAACCCCGCCACCACTGGGGTGGTGCCATCCGCCGCACCATGGACACCACCCGCTTCACCCAAATGGGTCGGTGGACGGGCTGGATCCAGTTCGACGGCCACCGCATCGAGTTCGACCCGACCACCACCCGCGGCACCAAGGACCGCTCGTGGGGCATCCGCCCGCTGGACGGCGGCGACCGCCGGGGTGCACCGGCGCCACCCGACCGGCCCAGCCTGTTCTTCCTCTGGGCGCCATTGAACTTCGACGACCTCTGCGTCCACTACCAGCTGTTCGAGGACTCCCTCGGACGGCCCCTTTCCTCGGTGGGGGCCCTCATGCCCACCTACGACGCTCTGGATGATCTACCGGGTATCGAGGACCCGGCGGCCCGCCACATGCGGAACCACGAGCACCGGCTGCAGTTCGACGACGGCAGCCGGATCGTGCACACCGCGGACCTGTCGTTCACGGCGGTGGACGACGGCTCACGTCACGAGTTCAACCTGGAGCGGATCTTCACCTTCCGGATGAAGGGCATCGGCTACCACCACCCCGAGTGGGGCCACGGCGCATGGAAGGGCGATCTGGCCATGGCCAGCGAGCGGTGGAACCTGTCCGACGTCGACGACCAAGCGTTCGAGAACCAGCACTGCCAGCACCTGGTGCGGGCCGCCACGGGCGATCGTGTGGGGATCGGCGTGCTGGAACAACTCTGCGTCGGCCCGTACGAGCCCTACGGCATGGACGGGTTCATCGGCCGTGGTTCCTGAGTGGTCTAACGGCCGACGCGACCCGCCCGGCCGGTACGGGCCGGACGCCGACCTGAGGTCGTCGACCGGTCGAACCGCCGGTACCACCTGCTGAACGACTCGATCCCACCCACGGGTTCCGTCGGGAGCACCTCTCCGCTGGTCCGAACTTCGACCTCGAAGCCGTCCACCGGGGTCACGTGCACCACGGTGTCAACGAAAGCAGCTTGGCCCGGTCGAACCGCCAGCGTGCCGGGTCCGTGGACCGTGGCCCGGCGACCATCGGCAGTCGAGCCCTCCCAGACATCTGGGGTCCCGTCGACCGGCGCCCCATCGACCACCCCGACGCTGGACAGCATCCCGGTCAGCGCGTCCTCGGGATGGCCCGGCCGACGCGTTCCGACCAGGTCCCCCGGAAGCGACAGAACCGGAGGTGGCTGGTTCGGCTGCTCTCCGTCACGGCCGTTGAAGGCCCAGACGATGCCGTCGACCAACTCAGTCGGCCACACCCGCAGTCGGATGGTCTCCGGGATGGGCCCGTCGGCAGCCGACGTGCACGCCCCGTCATGGCTGAAGCACCACCCGTGCAGCGGGCACACCACCTCGTAGTCGTCGATCCGCCCACCGGCGGCCAGGTCGGCCCCGAGATGTGGGCACACCGAGTGGGTGACCAGCGCCCGTCCGGATGCGGTACAACCGACTGCCAGGTCTTGGCCGAAGGCGGTCAGCGGCACCAACGCCTCGTTGGGCAGGCCATCGAGCCGGGCCACCACGAACCAGCCCACCGGGAAGGGCGGCCGCCCGGCGGCCGGTCCGGTCACGGCCCTAGTCCTCCTCGTCGTCGGGGAGGTCGTCGGTGCCGTCGTCGACGGAGGCCAGCGGCACCAGAGCCTCAGCGGCCACCATGGGGTTGGGAAACTCCTTCACCCCGGACACCCGGCCGTCTCGGAACCGCCACAGTGCGATGTACGTGTTGCGATAGGGCTTGCCGGTGTGGGACACGTGGCCGTCGCTCTCGTACTCGACCACCAGCAGGTCGGGGTCCAGGCATTCGTGCACGGCCGTCAACGACAGGGTGAAAACGAAGGTGTCTAGTCGCGACGCCAGGTAGGCCCCGATTTCCTGCCCACCCTCCAGCCGTACCGGCGGGTCGGCGAAGGGCAGTTCCAGGACCCAGTCGGGCGTGTAGCAGTTGACCAACTCGCCAGCCCGGTCGGTTCCGAACAGCGACAGGACGTGATCCAGCAACTCCCGGTTTGCGGCCCGCCGGGTTGCCTGGTCGTCGACGGCACCGGCCACCGGTCAATCCCGGTAGGAAGGGTCGTCGCGGTCGAGGATGGTCTTCAGTTCGGCGAAGTGGGCCAACCCCTGATCGGTGAACCGGGTCCACATACGGGCCACTGAGTCGGCCAGGTCGTCGCCCATGGGGCTGAGCGGCCGACCGGTGCTTAAGGCCAGCACCGTGGTCCGACAGGCCCGCTCCAAGAAGTACAACTCCTCGAACGCGTGGGCCACCGACTCTCCGACCACCGTCACTCCGTGGTTGCCCATCATCATCACCGAATGTCCCTCGATGGCCTCGGCCACCCGGGCCCCCTCGGCCGGATCGTCGGGAGGCCCGCCCATCTCAGAGTCGTAGACGGTCCGGCCCCAGAACCGGGCCGTGGCCTGATCCAACGGGGGGATGGTCGGGTCGGTCAGGCCGATCAGAGCCGCGGCGTACGGCGGGTGGCAGTGCAGGACGGCCCGGGCCGTAGGGATGCGCTGATGGATGGCTCCGTGGATGCACCAGGCCGAAGGGTCCGGCGCATCGGGTCGCTCCATGGTCGACGGGTCGTCGGCGTCCAACAGGATCAGTTCGCTGGCCCGAACCAGGGAGAAGTGCCGCCACTTCGGGTTGCAGAGGAACTGCTTCCCGTCGGGCGAGACCGCTGCGCTGAAGTGGTTGGCCACCGACTCGTGGAGGTCGAATCGGGCAGCTAAACGAAAGGCTGCTGCCAGGTCGACGCGGATCTGGGCCTCGTCGAGTTCCTCGAGGCCTGACGGTTCAGCCACCGCATCGGAGACGGCAACTCCATCGATGGTGTCCATGGCGTCAGTCTGGCCTACTTCCGTCGTCGGCACGAGATCCGACGGCACCATGGCCGACGACCGACTCAGCGGCTCCGGAGCTTCGGGTCCAGCGCGTCCCGAAGGCCATCACCGATGAAGTTGACGCTGATCACGGTGAGTGAGATCAGTAGTCCCGGCCCGACGACCCGCATCGGTGTGAGGTTGATGAAGTCCTTGCCGTCGTAGAGCAGTCGGCCCCACGTCGGGAAGTCCGATGGGAATCCCAGGCCCAGGAACGACAGCGCCGACTCGGTGATGATGGCCACTGCCATGCCGAGTGCCGCGGCGACCATGACCGGGCTGAGGCAGTTGGGCAGGATGTGTCGGAAGATCACGTTTCGGCGCCGTGTACCGATGCTGTGGGCGGCAGCCACGAACTCCTGTTGCTTGATGGACAGCACCTCGCCACGCACCACCCGGGCGGTCTGCATCCAGCTGGTTACGCCGATGATGAACACGATCAGCATGAAGATGCCCTGTTCGGGACCGAAGGCGGACCGGAGGCTGTCCCGGAACAACATGATGATGACCAGCAGCAACGGCAGCACGGGCAGGGCCAAGAACAGGTCGGTGAACCGCATCAGCACCCCGTCGAGGCGTCGGAAGAAGCCAGCCATCACACCTATCGAGGTGCCCAGGAAGACCGACAGCGCCATGGCCGTGATGGCTACCAGCAGGGAGATCTGTCCACCGACCATGGATCGGGCCACCATGTCCCGCCCCAGGTTGTCGGTCCCCAGCGGATGGCTCCATGACGGACCCAGGTTCCGCATCTTCACGTCGATCTCGACCGCGTCGTAGGGCATCAGGTGCGGCCCGATGAAGCTGGACACGGTCACGAAAACGAAGACGCACAAGCCGACGAGGGCACCCTTGTGCCGGCGGAACTGTCGCCAGACGTCGCCCCTTAGCGAGCGATGCTTGGGGCCCGCTCCCGAGGCGGTGGCGGCCACGCCCTCGCTGCTCCCATTGAGCTTCGGCTCAGTCATAGCGGATCCTCGGATCGAGGATGCCGTAGACCACGTCGGCCACAAGGTTGAACGCGACGGTGAGGGCGGCGATCAGGAATGACAGCGTCTGGACCATCGGGATGTCGCCCCCGTGGATGGAACTGATGAGCAGGTGGCCGATTCCGTTGATGCGGAAGATCTGTTCGGTGATGAGGGCGCCGGCGAAGATGCCGGGCACCTGCATGGCGATCAGGGTCACCACCGGGATGAGGCTGTTGCGCAGGACGTGGCGCACCAGGACCCGCTTCTCCTTGAGGCCCTTGGATCGAGCCGTCCGGACGTAGTCCTCCGAGAGGTTGTCCAGCATCGACGACCGGGTGAACCGACTGAGGGCCGCCGCGTTGAACATCGAGAGCACGCCCACCGGCAGCACAATCTGCTTTATCTGGGCCACGAACGAACTCCAGTCGGTGACCTCGAGTGTCGTGTCGTAGTACGACGGGAACCAGCCCAGCTTCACGCTGAAGATCACGATGGCCAGCAGGCCGGTGAAGAAGGTCGGCACCGAGTAGCCGACCATGGAGACGAAGGTGCCGATCTGGTCGAACACCGAGTACTGCTTGTAGGCCGAGATCACACCGACCGGCACGGCAATGAGGATCCCGAATACGAAGGCCAGGCCCATCACCCATGTGGTCTGGGGAAGACGCTCTGCAATGGTGTCTACAACCGGACCTCGGGACTGCCAGGAGATGACACGGGTCCGGTCGCCGCTACCGATCTGGATGTTGAACAGCTGTTCGATGAGGCTGATCGGCTCGTGGATCATGACCTGCTTGACCCACAGGAACCACTTGACCAGGAACGGGTCATTGACCCCCATGGTCTCGCGAATCTGCTCCCGGACCTCGGCCGGGATGGTCAGCGGTAGGTGGGAGGTCGGGTCGCCGGGCGCCAGATCGAGGATGGCGAAGATGATGAAGCTGATGGCGACCAGCGTCGGCAGGGCAATCGCCGTTCGGCGACCGATGAACCAGAGCATCTCCCCCCCTCGCGCCTAGCGGGCCGAAATCATGAGGCGGAATCCCGCCGAAAACGAACCCGACCGGAGGTCCCCGCGGCACAGCATGCCGCGGGACCCTCCGGTCTGACGGTTCTCAGATCAGGTCAGGACGATCAGTCCCGAGCCCACTCCTCCACGTTCCACAACTCTGCATCCCACGGGTTGAGCTTGTACCCGGTCAGCGAGTTGGCCGCTGCCGAGACGCTGCCCCGGTGGATCAGCGGAATGATCGAGTAGTTGCCAACCACCAAGTCGTTCAGGGCAATGGTGATCTCGTTCCGGCGAGCGGTGTCCGCCGTCTGAGTCAACTCGGCGTACAGCGCGTCGTACTCGTCGCTCTGGAAGCGCTGAACATTGCTGCCCTGCCAATTGGTGCCCTCGCCGCTGATGTTCGACGTGGTCCAGTTGCCCATGTAGGCCTGCGAATCCACGCCAGCAGCACCGTTGGTGTACATCTCGATGTCGGCGTAGAACTTGCCGTAGGTGTCCGGGCTGGCCGGATCGCCACCGAAGAACACCGAAGCATCGATGTTCCGAAGTTCGGTATCCACGCCGATCTTGGCCCAGTCCTGCTTGACGAGTTCCTGGGTGGCCTGACGCACCGTGTTGGTGGACGTCTGGTACAGGATCTTCATCGGCATGCCGTCGGGCGTCA
>Ga0209228_1001488_pt1 | contig 11706 bp, 11 predicted proteins | sample METZYME_3_150m_FD_187547 | JGI IMG/M metagenome (GOLD analysis project Ga0209228, IMG submission 187547) | Marine microbial communities from oxygen minimum zone in mesopelagic equatorial Pacific - METZYME_3_150m (SPAdes) (version 2) | ecosystem: Environmental > Aquatic > Marine > Oceanic...
CAGATCTTACACAAACAGTTGAAAAGTCGATAATAGATTAACCCGTAAAAAGGGCTACGCAACCCTTATGCTCAATATAGATCCAACTAAATAGATCCAACTAAAACCCCTGACAACCATCATCGAGAACAAATCACTTTGAGAACTGATCAAGCAGCAGCTTTGTGCTTACCTACAGGCAATTTATGGTCGAGACGTTTTTCATCCTCATCAAACAACCAGGGCCAGTGATTATCGGTAACTGTCTGAGAGCGGATAACACATTTGACGACGCCTTCCATGGAAGGTAGCTCATACATAACGTCGACAAGTAGCTCCTCAACTATAGATCGTAGGCCTCGCGCTCCAGCTTTATGCTCACGAGATAACCTTGCAGTTGCATCTAACGCACTCTTTTCAAATATCAGCTCAACACCATCCATTTTGAATAACGCTTCATACTGGCGAATCAACGCATTTTTTGGCTCTGTAAGCACCTGTATGAGTTCATCATGATCAAGATCTGAAAGTCCTATTACTGCTGATACACGACCGATAAATTCAGGAATAAATCCGAATTGCAACAGATCAACGGACTGTACAGCGGTAAAGTCGGTGGATTCACCATTACCAGACTTTCCAGTCGCTTTAAAACCAATCGAGGTCGCATCTCTGGTCTGACGATTTTGGATAATTTCTCCAAGGCCATCGAACGCTCCACCCAAAATGAACATGATGTTAGACGTGTCAATTTGAAGAAACTCTTGATGTGGGTGTTTCCGGCCGCCCTGAGGTGGAACATTCACAACCGCTCCTTCAAGAATCTTTAAAAGCGCTTGTTGCACACCCTCACCTGAGACGTCACGTGTAATCGATGGATTAGCGGACTTGCGTGAAATTTTGTCTATCTCATCAATATAAATGATGCCCTGCTCAGCTCGGGCGATATCAAATTCAGCATTCTGGATAAGTCGCAGTAAAATATTTTCAACGTCTTCGCCAACGTAACCAGCCTCAGTAAGAGAAGTTGCATCGGTAATAGCAAAGGGAACATCGAGAATTCGTGCAAGAGTTTGGGCAAGATGTGTTTTACCACATCCAGTAGGACCGACTAACATTACATTAGTTTTCTGTAGTTCAACATCAGGATCCTCAGAGCCAAACCAAATACGCTTATAGTGGTTGTAGACCCCTACTGAAATTACCCGTTTGGCGCGATCTTGACCAATGACGTATTCATTTAGTAAATCGAACATATCCTTAGGTGTGGTCGGCTTAGTTTTCGGCTTTGCAGCAGGCAAATCATCAGCAATGATCTGCTGGCATCTGCCAACGCATTCATTGCAAATGAATATCTTGGATGGGCCTGCGATCAACCTACGTACGCTCTCTTGGGGCTTCCCGCAAAAAGAGCATGAATACGCATCACCGTTTGTGGTAGTGCCACCACCGTTTGTTTGATCGGTTGTCATGTCCCAATTACCTGACTTATTAAGGTTTAACCTAGCATGCGTTATTCAGAAGAGGGAGGATCTGGCTTCAAGACCTCATCAACTAGACCATACTCAGCTGCCTGTTCTGCGTTCAACCAGAAGTCGCGATCAGAATCCCTGGCAATTCGCTCATACGATTGACCGGTATGGTCAGCGATAATTTGCCGCAAGCGATCCTGAATCCTTAAAGTCTCCCTAGCGTGAATTTCAATATCCGATGCCTGGCCCTGAGTACCGCTGAGTGGCTGGTGCATGTGAATAGTGGAATTCGGCATAGCGTGTCGTTTGCCAGCAGCTCCTGCAGTTAGAAGCACCGTTCCCATACTCGCACAAAGACCAACGGAAAAAGTTGCAACATCACATGGCACGTACTGCATCGTGTCATATATAGCCATTCCCGAATACACCTCACCACCTGGCGAGTTAATGTATAGATTGATATCTTTTTCAGAGTCTTCTCTGGCTAAAAACAGAAGTTGAGCGACAATCAAATTTGCAACCTGTGCGTTTATCGGCGTGCCGAGAAAAACTATTCGCTCTTTCAGAAGTAACGAATAAATATCGTAAGCTCGTTCCCCGCGAGCCCCGGTCTCAATCACCATAGGTACGATACTTTCAGGAAGATGCGACATCAAGTTCTCCTTATTTATCATTCTTTTTTTTACCGTCAGTATTTGGTTTGTGGGTGATAGCTATAACCTTATCTATTGCAGCACGACGCCGTAGAATCTTTTGAATTGCATCTCGTGCCTCATCCGTATCAAGGTTTTCCTTCTCATACTGCGGTTGACTCTGCATAATCTCTATTTCCGAAGCAACCTCATCGGGAGTTATCGCCACTCCTACAGCTTCAACAAGCCTATCAACCACAAGCATCCTTTTAAGGCGCAACTCAGCGGAATCTTTTGCTTCTGAAACGATTTCTTCGGCAGATTTGCCGAGTCCCTCAATGTACTGCTGGAAATCAATATTGTATTGAGCCAGTTGGCGTTGTTGGTCCTCAAGTACGTGCTCAGCTTCGTGTTCAATGATCATAGGCGAAACTTCGAATTCAGCGTCGGCAACCAAAGCATCAATAATTTTCTGTTCAAGGGAACGCCGTAAACCATCTTTAGCCTGTTGCTCTAGGTTATCCACAATCTGATCACGCAATTGCGCAACAGTTTTAAGGTCATCACCTAATGAAGCTACAAATGCATTTGTCATCCTCGGAAGTGTTTTTTTCTTTACATCGGCAATACTTACATTGAAATTTACCTTCTTACCAGCAAACTCTTGATTCGGATAATCTTCGGGAATATCAAGAGTGAATTCCTTAGAGTCTCCACCTTTAAGGCCTTTCAACTTTTCAGCAAATCCTGGAACAGGATTCATACTGCCCGCCTCTACCAGAAACTCACCAGTATCCACCTTAGCGAACTCTTTCCCTTCCACGAAACCACTTGCTGTAATAGTGAGCAAGTCACCCATTTTTACCGACCGATTCACAAGTTCCCAGGTAACCTGAGATTCGCGAACTTGAGTTAGTTGTTCTTCAATTTGCTCCTCAGACACCACATCAATCTGATCCTCAAACTTAAGGTGTTCATAACTGCCAAGAGTTGCTACAGGTGTGAGCGCGACTGTTGCATCAATTTTCACTACGGGGTCACGTTCGGTGACACTAACCCTAGGTGGGGTATGAGTGGTTTCAATATCAGATTCTTCCACTGCCGCACCCACTGCTTCGGGAACAAGAGACTCCATGGCCTCATCGAGAAGATAATCACGCCCGACGAACTGCTCGACAATACGGCGGGGAGCTTTACCTTTTCGAAATCCAGGAATGTTAATCCGCTGCGAAACTTTATCGTGAGCTCGTTGAAGATGACGCTCGACGCGATCTTCTTCTACTTCGATGTGAAGAATGGCCTGACGATTTTCAACGTCATCACGAGATACTTTCAACGTTCTCTCCGAAACACTCAAACAGACTTACACAGTAGTAGCACACATGAAAAGAGCGCCTAGAGGCGCTCGCACATCAATTTCAATTGTAACTCAGGGCTGTAATTTAGGGCTTACCTTATTCGAAAGTTATTCCAAATAATGATACCTCTATGTCTTTGGCATCACGACACGTAAATGCAACTCGGCAAGTTGCTCATTTTCGATGGTAGATGGGGCCTCGAAAAGTGGATCGGTCGCAGTTTGAGTTTTCGGAAACGCTATAACTTCACGGATAGCACTCTCTCCAGCCAGCATAGCGACAAAACGATCAAGACCCAAACCCATCCCACCATGAGGTGGGGCTCCATAAGTAAAAGCGGTGAGAAGTTGACCAAAACGCTCAGTAATTTGGTCTGCTGAATAACCGATAACACTGAACACCTGTTCCTGGACGTCACGGTCATGAATACGTATGCTTCCTGAGCCCATCTCCATTCCGTTACAAACGAGATCAAACAAATCGGCGAGAACTTTCCCTGGATCCGTCTTAATATATTTCAAATGCTCTTGCTTGGGTGAAGAAAACACATGGTGAGCAGGTTGATATTTATTCAGGTCCTCATCCCATTCAAATAAAGGAAAATCATAAACCCAAACGAAAGCAAATTGCTTGGAATCAATAAGCTGAAGTTGTCGGGCTAATTCATTACGTAAATTCGACAAAACCGTGTTCACCAATTTCTCTGCCCCAGCCACTATAAGTATTAAATCACCCGGTGCAGCTTTCATTTCGACGGCAATATCTTTCACTGACTGAACTGATAAAAACTTCTTAAGTGGAGACCTAATATGGTGTTCCTCTAGCATTTCGATCGATTCAGCATTCTCATCCAAAGATATGAAAACCAACCCTTTTGCACCACTCGATTTAGCAAAATCAGTGAGACCATCAGTTTGGCGACGACCATAATTACTGCAACCGGGTGCAACAAATCCACGGACTACACCCCCAGCTGATTCTGTTGCCGAAAACACCCGAGCACCGGACCTAGAGGCAATCTGCGTAATAGTCGTAAGTTCCATGCCGAATCGAAGATCGGGCTTATCTGTACCAAACCGATCTATAGCTTCAGCGTACGTCAGCTTAACGAAAGGGGTAGAGACAGTACTATCAGGAACGATTTCATCAACTATTTTCGTGTAAAGATCTTCAACGATCTCCATCACATCATTTTGATGAACAAATGACATCTCAAAGTCGAGTTGCGTGTGTTCGGGCTGACGATCAGCGCGTAGATCTTCGTCGCGGAAGCAACGAGCAATTTGAAAATATCGCTCAACTCCTGAAACCATAAGAAGTTGTTTTAACTGTTGAGGTGATTGAGGAAGCGCATAAAAATTCCCGGGGTGGATACGACTCGGAACCACATAGTCTCTAGCTCCTTCAGGAGTGCTCTTTAGCAGTATTGGAGTCTCAACATGGATAAAGTCTTTGCCCGTCAAAAAATCCCACATCATATGTGTCACCCTATGGCGTAACCGCAACAAATCTTGCATACGCGGTCTCCTGAGATCTATAAACCGGTATTTCAAACGGGTGTTGTCATCAACATCTGTAGTCTCAGAAACCTCAAACGGTGGCGTCAGCGACGGATTAAGAACCATAAGCTCAGTAGCCGCCAATTCAAGGAGTCCGGTCGACAGTTCAGGATTTTCTGCCCCTGGCAGACGTGAAATAACTCGCCCTTTAATCTGTACAACCCATTCTGACCGCAGAGTTCCTGCAATTTCATGAGATTCCTCAGAATTCTCAGGACTGAATACCACCTGTAACAATCCACTGCGGTCCCGCAAGTCAATAAATATCAAATTGCCGTGGTCGCGTCGCCGATGAACCCACCCTGCAACAGTTATTGTTGAGCCAATCGCAGACTCATCGACCTCTCCGCAATTCATATCCTTGTACAAGGGAATTTTTCCTGTTCACTCTATTTGTTAATTGGGGTGAAAACCGAATTTATTTCTTGCGATCTACAAGATGCCACAACCCACCAGTCAACACCGCTGCAGACACGAGTTTCAAAAGGTCCCCGGGAATAAATGGATAGAAAGCACCTGACAATAACTTGCCCTCTGCTGGCCATGAAAAATCAAACACCGAAAGCCAAATTAATGCCGGAGCGTAAATAAGCAAAGAACCAATCAGCATTGGCCACAAGCTACGCCCTCGATCCCAACCTCGCTGAGATAAATAGCCCACAACGCCCGCCGCCAATATAAAACCGAGTAAATACCCACCAGTCACACCATGAGCCACGTAATCCCACCCAGCGCCACCTTTGGCAAAAACTGGAAGCCCCACCATACCAACAAGGTAGTAACCAATTGCAGCCAATAACCCCAATCTTAGGCCGAGTACCGAACCCAGCATCAAAACTCCAAAGCCCTGTAACGTGATCGGCACCGGATTATCAGGCAAGAAAAACCGCGCCTGAGCCAATAGCGACACAAGAAAAATTCCTGTGACCACCGCACCAGTTTTGTGCCATAGATTGACCATCGGTAAGAGACATTCGAACAAAGACGGCCCAGGCGAAGCTAATAAAAAAGGCGTTTTAGTGGAACGGGTTGAAATAACAGTTTGTTGCATGGCTCTCTCCAGAGGATGTCACTGCGACCTTTTTAGGTAAAGGCTACTGACAAATACACACCCAGAATACCGGGAAGTGAAGCACCTGTGCGCTTCATTATATTTACTGTTATAAAGAATTAAGATCGAGCAAAACCAAACAGCCTTAGAAAAATTAGCCTTATTACCCCAAATGATCTGATTTCTAAGTAGGAATTCCGAACTCACGCTTCATGACCTGGAGAGCTACGAATGTTTCCGTCCGGCGAACACCATCTATAGCGCCTACCTCATCACGAAGAAATCTTCCCAGAGATTCGGCATTTTCTAAAGTAGCCCACGCGAATACATCGTAAGTTCCTGTTGTCGCTGTTACCCAGCGAGTGTGTTCTAAGTTTGACATTTTGGCAGCTACCGTATCAATTTTGTCGGGATCAACTTGTACGCCGATCAGGGCTTCAGAGTTATAGCCTAGCTTGCGTGGATCAGGCAAAGCTATGACGTTGATAATCTGTTCATTGATAAGTCGCTTAAGCCTCCGTCGAACAGTGCCTTCGCTAACACCGACATCACGAGCAATTCGAGCATTAGAAGCGCGTCCATCACGCTCAAGTAGACTGATAATTTTTCCGTCAAGTTCGTCCATTCGCACTTATTCCAATTCTCAACTAGCATTTTTCAAGTTACAGTTAATCCATTACATCAACACTGAGTCAGGTCCTTGACAGGAAAACTCGAATCATTGCTAACAACGCATTGTAAATGCCAAGCATCATAGTGGCGAATTCCTGTCACAACAACCAATCATACCGCCGCAATCAGTTATGTGGGCGTTTATATTAATACTTAAAAGTTTTTTTGAATCAAAACTTGCATGTAAATCAGTAATCTGTACTTTTTACCATCAAAGCATCAAAGCAGGTAGTGCCATCAAAGCATCAAAGCAGGTAGAGTAATTAACAACAAGTCATTTACATATTTTCAAAGGTCAATCAGGAGTACGTAATGGTCAGTTCCAAGACCGTTGTAGAATTCACTGAAGCAGCGACAACAAAGTTGCTTGAAGTTCTTAAAGAACAGGATGCCGAAGGTCAGTACCTTCGCATTGCGGTCACAACAGACGATCACGGTGGCATCGAATATGTGTTCGGGTTAGAGGAAAGCCCTACAGAATCTGACAAAGTTGTCGAGGGTATAGTCAAGGCACTTGTTGATGATGAGAGCGCCCCAATGCTAAACGGGTCCAGCATAGATTATGTTGAAGGTTTTGAACGGTCTGGATTCGTAATTTCCAATCCAAACTTCTCATCAGGATGTGGCTGTGGAGGCGGTGGCTGTGGAAGTAGCGGAGGTGGTTGCGGCGGTGGCGGCGGTGGTTGCGCCTGCGGTGGCCACTAAACTTCCTGAATCATTTACTTATTGAATTTAGTCTGTCATTTTCCCTCTAAACAGGGACCGAACAGGCTGTTCACGTCGGGTTTTAGAAACGTATAATCCGCCGTGCGTTTTTCGGTAAAGACTATTATGCAAGAGTTGAATATCACGCTAAACAGGAGCCACATTGGATGACATACATCATCGCCAAAGACTGTGTCGACGTAATGGACGGTGCGTGTGTGGACGTATGCCCAGTCGATTGTATTTACTCAAAACCTGGCGACACTCAGTTATTCATCAGTCCTGATGAATGTATTGATTGCGCAGCATGTGAACCTGTCTGTCCAGTAAACGCGATATTCCCCGAAGATCAAGTTCCTGATGACCAGCAAGAATTCATCAAATTGAATTACGAATATGATTACGATTCATCAGAACCAGGGGCAAACGCCTAAAACGAACCCTTTACTAACTAAAAAAACCTATGAAGTTTAAACGGCACACTCCCCTTCTCCACGTTCGAGTTTATACACCACCGTTTTACCCCAATCCATATATGTCTGAATATTATCTCGATCGAGAGGCCCTACCTCAGCCTTAAGTTTTGCAAACTCCTCTTCAAAAACGCTAACACCAAAACGTTCAATAAAGCTGGAAAACTCTTCTCCATCATTCCGATTGGCAATATAAGTATTAAGGACTGACTTGAGCGCTTCCGGTGCACGTTTGGCCGGAATTCGGGCCTTCACACGCTCACCAACTTTAGTCCCGCCCGCTTCAGTAGATCTGCCACCAAGAAACAACTCATAAGCCGGAACCTGACCACCAGGACCTTTCATAACCGCCCCATGAAAGCCAATGCTTGCTATATGGTGCTGCCCGCATGAATTCGGACATCCACTCGCTTTTATATGCATATTTTCTACTAGTGGATCTACCTCACCCATTTCATCAAGAGCTTCACCGAGAGCTTTGTTTAGACCCATCGAAGAAGTAATCCCCAACTTACATGAATCCGTGCCTGGACAGGTCACAACATCACGAATCGTCTCGCGACCAGCTGCGCTAAAGCCAATTAGTCCAAGCGATTTGTATATGTCGTATAAAGACTCCGTGCGTACCCATCGATAAACCAAATTCTGTTGCTGATCAAGCCTCGCACGCCCTGCAGCAAACTTACGAGCCACATCAGCCAGTTGTGACCATTGGTTAGCATAGACATCACCACGTTCAATCCTAACGTAAACCATGCAGAACCCGTCTTGTCGCTGAGCGACAACGTTAGTTCTCTTCCAATCGTCAAAAACAGGATCGTCAATCGGTTCCACAATCTCACCGGTTCGAACAGCAGATGCGTCCGATTCCTCATCATCGACAAACATCAAAGACTCAAGATCAATTTCTTTTTTAGCCCAATCAAGTTTCAATTCTTCATCAACCATCTGGCGAAACTTATCCATCCCCAAGCGGGCAATAGTGAACTTAATTCGGGCTTTGGCTATGCTCTTTCGCTCTTCATCTTGAGTGTTGAAAACTCTCAAAGCGGCTTCACAGTGCTTGATGAAATCCTCTACAGGGACAAAATCTCTCAACGTCTGTGCCATCATAGGACTTGTAGAAAGGCCGCCGCCAAGTACAATCTTGAATCCCCGTCTTCCATTCTCTATTCGCGCAACCATTCCAACATCATGCATCAACACCATAGCCTCGTCTTTTTCCGAACCGGAAAATGCGGTCTTAGACTTACGGGGCATATTTTGTGTAGTCGGATGCCGTAAGAAGTAACGGGCATAAGCTGCTGCGTAGGGCGTAACATCAAAAACCTCGTCTTTAGAGACTCCCGCCGAGGGTGCAGCCACAACATTACGCACAGTATTCCCGCAAGCTTCTCTAGTCGATAACCCCGCATCACCAATCATGCGAAGCAGATCAGTGGTCTCCTTAAGAGGGACATGATGATACTGAACATTCTCCCTAGTAGTGATATGACCCTTTTTGAGCGGTGCAAATTTGTCTGCTGCTTCCCCAAGAACATCCATTTGGTCTGCAGTAAGTCCTCCAAAAGGAATTTTTACTCGAATCATCTGACGGTCAGGTTGTCGTTGACCGTACACTCCCTGACGAAGTCGAAATCGCAAAAACTCAACTTCATCTTTTTCACCAGCCTGAAACAGCTTTACCTGATCTTCAAAATTTGCAACCTCAGGCCCGTCAATCTTCAAAACCCCTGTGCTACTTGGGTTCGGGATCCAGTTCTTCGCATGAAGTCTTCCGTTAGTCACCGCTGGTTACCTCTTTTTACAAATTTTTTACCTAAACTGCTGGAATGCAAAAAACTTTCATCTTGGATGGTAGACAGGCTCAAATTACTGGATTACTAGATTGCCTGAATTACCTTGAGCTCTGATTATCACAACAACAGTATGGGAATTTATATACAGCCAGCACTACCACAGATGTTAGCACTCCAGAAGGACAAGTTGGTGTTATTGGTGGTAATGGTAATAACAAAATAAAGTCACTCCAACTTGCGCCATATCAAGAACAAGATCAACATAACGAAAACTGATGCACTTAAGCAAGACATGAGCGCAAAGGATTTAAATTGTCAGAAGAACGAAATTTTAATGGCATCCACTTCATGCTACCCACACCATTTGACCAAAACGGAGATGTCGATACATCTTCTTTTAAACGTTTGGTTAATGGCGCTCGTATTGCAAAATGCACAGGCGTAGTCACTCTTGGTGTTATGGGTGAGGCGCACCGTCTCACCGACTCTGAACGAGGACCTATCATTGATGCGGTTGTAAAAGCCGCAGATGATAATCTAGCAGTTACAGTAGGCGTTAGTGCAGAAAGCGGACATTCGTTAGCTTCTAGGACTCGAGATGCGCAATCAGCAGGAGCATCTGCAGTAATGGCAGCCCCTGCAAAAATGGCCAAGCCGAATTCAGCGTCCACATTTAGTTACTTTGAAGCAGCACAGGAAGCAACAGAGATACCTATAGTAATCCAAGATTTACCTGAGCAAACCGGAGTCCACCTGCATCCAGAATTTATCGAGAAGTTACGTACAGAATTGCCAGACGCTAAATATCTAAAGTTGGAAGATCCTCCAACTCCCCAAAAAATTACTAGCGTAATTGAGGCCACCAGGGGACGTATGGGTATCTTTGGAGGTCTCGGCGGCGCATTCCTTTTTGAAGAGTTACGGCGGGGGGCCATTGGCACCATGACCGGATTTGCATATCCCGAAGTTTTGGTATCTATATACAACTACATAACAAAAAATGACATTGAACGCGCTCGCAATATTTTCTATTCATGGCTGCCATTAATTCGATATGAAAATTCAGCAGGAATCGGCTTGGCTATCCGTAAAGAACTAATGAAACACAGAGGATTCATTGGAACCGCCGACGTTCGTTCCCCAACTGTTCCAATTGACACAAGGACTAAAGAAGAATTAAATGATTTGATCAAAGCACTTGGTAAGAACATCACCGATATGTGAAAATAAAAAGTGTCTGAAAGCGAAAACTCTTAAAAAGATCAGCTACCGAACATCTCTGAATTCGAACACGCATGAGAGACCATACAAAATCAACCAGACCGAATAAGCACATTTTTTGTGCTCACTGCGGAACTCAAAATCCCACGGGGGACTACGCTTGCTCTAGATGTGGTGAACGACTAACTAACAGCACAACAAATAGCTCTACAAAGATTGAGTCTATTCCTTGCTCCCAATGTCACAATACTAACGATGTCCGTTCAGGCTATTGCTGGGGCTGCGGTGCTGAAATGAGTCTATCTATAACGCTAGCTAATACACCCAATACAGTAACTCCAGCGGCAACACCAACCCAAATAGTCAACGACGCTCCCACCTCCTCGACTGATCTCATCCAGCCACCAAGTGATATTACGACTGCTGAGCAAGCACTTAACAATGGAACTCAAAAACACATTTTGTCACCAGATGAAGAAATTGCGGCACAAAACACCTCAGGCAAGGCGAATGGAAAAATTCCACCTAACATAAAACGTTGGAATTGGGCAGCATTTTTGATGCCGGCAGTGTGGGGGCTTTTTTCTGGGGTTCCATTTACAGCTCTGCTATTTGCTGCAGCTTTTCTACCTTCAACAGTTCAATTACTGATTATGATCAGCGCAAGCCTGTTCTTAGGATTTAAAGGCAATGAACTCGCTTGGCGCGGGAAAAAGTGGCAGTCTGTTGAACACTTCAATTCATTTCAACGGCAATGGGCGTCATGGAGTATCAGACTTAGTGCG
>Ga0209228_1001489_pt1 | contig 11701 bp, 8 predicted proteins | sample METZYME_3_150m_FD_187547 | JGI IMG/M metagenome (GOLD analysis project Ga0209228, IMG submission 187547) | Marine microbial communities from oxygen minimum zone in mesopelagic equatorial Pacific - METZYME_3_150m (SPAdes) (version 2) | ecosystem: Environmental > Aquatic > Marine > Oceanic | place...
CCGTAAGGGTCTAAATCTTTCAGAATCTCTTTCCAGGCACCCTGGTGTATTTAATACACTGTTTGTAGCTATGGTGAAAGCAGGTGAAGTAAGCGGAAATTTAAATGAGATATTAGATGAGCTGTCTTCCTACCTCGAGAACTTGGATGATACCCGGAGAAAAGTAAAATCTGCAATGAATTACCCCATTTTTATGATTATTTTCCTCATCTGTATGCTGATGGTGATGCTACTGGTTATTATTCCCAAATTTTCTGAAGTCTATGCCCAGTTGGGGGCTGGTCTGCCTGCTGCAACGAGGCAAATGATTGATTTCAGTACCTGGTTTGGAAATAATGCTGGTTTCCTTGCGTTTGTGGTATTCACGGTTTTTTCAATAGTATGGCTTATCTCTAAGACCCAGAGAGGGGGGTTTGCGCTTGATTCGGTTAGACTAAAGATCCCTGTTTTTGGCGCATTAATTGAACAATCGATATTAAATAAGTTCTGCAAAACTTTTGGGATTTTAATTGGTGCTGGCGTTCCTGTTCTTGAAACAACCGCTCTCTTAAGGAAAGTAGTTGATAATAAGGTTTACGCAAAAGCCATCGATGATGCATCTGACTTTATCAGGGATGGCTATAATATTTCCACTGCCTTAAGGCGCACAGAAGTGTTTCCTTCTATCTTATTACAATTAGCATCTACGGGAGAAGATACAGGCGAATTAGATGATCTATTGGATCGGGCCGCAAATTATTACCAGAAACAGGTTGACGCACTGGTGGACAGAATGACTACTTTGATCGAGCCCCTGCTCATCCTTATGGTAGGAACTGTGATTGCCCTTATGGTTGTATTAACCTACCTGCCTGTTTTCCACCTGGGCTCCGCATTGCAGTCCGGGTTATAGGATGATAACTGCATTATCACTTTTTGGAGGGTTCTCTTCTGGTTTTGCTGTAAAACAGATTATTAACTGGCTTTCGATTGATGGATATAAGATACATAAGCATAGTTACGGTCTCGAATTATTAAGTGGTCTCGCATGGGTATGGGCTTTTAGCAATTTATCTCTAGCTGAAGCAGGGATATTTTCCTTGATATTCTCAATATTGGTCGGGATAGCAATAGTGGATTACATAACATTTCAGATTCCGCTTGTTTTTATTCTCGCTGGTATAGTTTTAGCAATAGCGGGTGTTGCCTTTAAGGTCATATTTTTAACAGCTGCATTATGGGGTATTTTTGTTGGCGCTTTCATACCCTTAATCATTATGGGTGCATTATGGATAATGACAAAGCGGCAGGGCATGGGCTATGGTGACATTCAGCTTGGTTTTGTTCTTGGTGCATGGCTGGGACCCATGAGAATGGCTATAACACTTTTTACCGCATCCTTGTTAAGTTTATTAACGTGGATAGCCGTTTCACTTACAACAGGTTTTGATAAGAACAGGGCTATGCCAATGGCACCTTTTTTAGCGATTGCAGCAATAGGTGTATTTATTGGTAGTTTTTACTACCCAGAATTCTTTCATTTATTGATCATACAATAGAGGCACCAATGACCACAATGCGCGATCGATTAATTTTAATATCGTTATTAACCATCCTAATGGCTGCGGAAGGACCCGCACCCGTTAAATACAATGGTTTCCATGTTACCACAACTGAGAATGAAAATAAGCTACAGTATAACAATTTGGGGTATGAATTAACAGAAACTGTTCAGAACGGAATCACATACCTTAAACCGGAAATGGATGGCACAGGTTCAAATGCAGAACCGGGACAGCCCTACCTGCCAACGGTATCTACACTGTATGCTGTTGAACCAGGAAAATTATTCAGGGTACAGGTAACGATTAATGAGACCGAGATCATTGAAAATGTGGATATTCTCCCTTTGGAGAGCTGGGATCCGGATTTAACGGGTAACGCTGTAAAAGGTGACACCTATTTTGAGAATGCACTTTTTCCCGAGGCTGTAGCATCTGTCTCCGAACCGATCATAATGCGTGAGCTTGTCATGGTTCAGGTTTCTGTTACGCCATTCCAGTATAATCCAGTGACCAAAGATCTGACTATCATTCATAATGCTGAAGTGGAGCTGGTGGAAGATGGAACAGCTGAATTGCCCTTCATTCCTGCTAAGCGTTCCCGTGCATTTGAATCATTGTATGAATCACTGGTTGTTAATTATGGAACCTTGAGCAGGAATGATATTGAATATCAGCGCCCTGCAATTTTATATGTATTGCCAAGCAACATTGGTAACCTGATGAATACAATTGAAGAGCTGATGGATTGGAAAAAACGCGTTGGCTACGACGTGCATTACGTAGCAACATCCAATGTGGTCAATAATAATAATAATTTAAAAGATTATATAGAAGAAGCATACGAAAGCTGGGATAATCCACCCGTGCATGTTACCATTGTTGGTGATGCAACGGGCAGCTATGATATACCGACTTGGAATGAATCCTATAGTGGATACAACGGTGAAGGTGACCATCCTTACACTACATTGGAAGGAGGGGATCAATACCCTGAAGTGTTTATTGGTCGTATCTCTTTTTCAACCAGTTCACATTTGAATACCATTGTTAGCAAAACCCTCAGCTATGAATCTGATCCATACATGAACGAGAACTGGTTCCAGCGAGCCTGCCTGGTGGGTGATCCTTCATCATCAGGTATCTCCTGTATTATCTCAAACGAACATATCCATGAGATATTGGATCTTATTGGATTTGAAGATGTCAATACGGTCTACAGTGGTTCATTCCCAAGCCAGATGACATCAGGCATTAATGAAGGGGTCTCCTTTTTTAATTATCGCGGCTATTATGGTGTGAGCGGTTTCGGCTCCAGTAATGTGAATAATACATCCAATGGTTTTATGTTACCTGTTGCAACCGTTATCACTTGTGGTACTGGTTCGTTTGCTTCGAGCGGAGAAGCGCTCGTAGAATCTTTTATCAGAGCAGGGACATCATCTAACCCTAAGGGTTCTGTGGTCTGCATAGGGACGGCTACACTGGGTACTCATACGATGTTCAATAATGTTGTTGATATGGGATTTTATTACGGGGCACATATAGAGAATATTGAATCAGCCGGCGGTGCCCTTATGTATGGCAAGATGATGCTTTATAAAAACTATCCATCAAATCCCAATAACTACTGCCACATATTTACACATTGGAATAATCTCATGGGGGAATCTTCTCTGCAGATGTGGAGTGATTTTCCTGAAATGACCACCGTATCACACCCTTATGCACTAACGGTAGGTACAAATTATATTGATTTAACGGTCAATAAGGAAAACGGTCCTGTAGAAGATGCATGGGTCACCATTCTCATGGGTGATGAAATATTTGAGTCAGCCTACACCAATTCACAGGGATTTGTAAGGTTGCCGATACCATCAAGTGAGACAGGTGAAGTGCTTGTTACTGTAACCAAGAAAAATCATTATCCATACCAAAATTCATTTCAGATCCATGATCCAGGCGTTTCCATAAATGTGGGGGACTCACCGTTCACGATTGATGATGATAATTCCGGGGAGTCAATTGGGAATGGCAATATGACTGCAAATGGTGGTGAAACTCTTGAGTTATTTGTAAGTGCAAAAAATTATGGATCAGAAGATGCAGTTAATGTTAATGGCTATATCAGCACATCCAGCAGTTATGTTTCCATTGATTCAACGGGTAGCGTATCAGATTTTGGGAATGTTGCTGTGGGAGAAACTGTAGAAGGAAGTACGCCATTTATTGTGACACTGGCTGATGGGCTCCAGGATGGAGCTGACCTTGGGCTTTTCGTTAGTTTTATAGATGATGCAGGAGATTCATTCAGTGGATTATTGGATATTCCTGTTTCAGGTAACAATCTACTCGCCACTGATGTAGATGTTCTAGGTTCAGCTTCTGATGTGTTAACACCAGGAGAATCTTCATATCTAAAGATCGAGTTACATAACAGTGGCTCTACTAATGCACTCTCTATTTCAGGGAGTATAACATGCGCATCTCCGTTTATTGAAATATTAGATAATAATGGTACCTGGACATCAGTTGTCTCTGGTGATTTTTCTTTTAACGATAATGATTATTTTGAAGTGAGTACATTGGAAGAAACAATCCCAGGTGCAATAGCACATTTAATTGTAAGTGTTGAAACAGAAGAAGGGTATTCATCTAATTCGATCATAGATGTCCAAATTGGTGAGCCCACCATATATGACCCTGTTGGACCCGATGCATATGGTTATTATATATACGATAATGAAGATATCAATTATGTTTTAGCACCAACCTATAACTGGGTTGAAGTTGATGCAGGAGAAGGAGGCCCAGGAAGTCATTTAAGCTCCTTGTCAGATAATGGTAATAACCAGGATGATGTGGAAACGATAAACCTTCCCTTTACTTTTAAATTTTATGGTCAGGAATACGATGAGATCAGCATTTGTTCCAATGGTTGGATTGCTATGGGTGAGACCGACATGGAATCATTCCGTAATTATGAACTTCCGGGTATGGGTGGTCCCACTGCAATGATTGCAGTATTTTGGGATGATCTCAAATTATCAAACGGTGGCCGTGTCTATACGTGGCATGATCAGGTAGAGAAAAAATTCTATATAGAATGGTCGGAAGTACGTACCTATCAGAATAATTCATTAGAGACCTTCCAAGCGGTTCTTTATGACCCAAGCTACTACATTACTCCTACAGGTGATGGCGAAATTCTTCTCCAGTATAAAGAATTTAATAACACATCCTACGGCTCTTATAGCTGGGACCAAATCCATGGTAACTATTGTACAGTGGGTATTGAAGATCCTAGCATGACCAGAGGGCTTCAATATACATTTAATGATACCTATCATGATGCTGCAATGGAGTTGGGGGATGAAACAGCATTATTGATCACAACCCGAGGCAGTGACATCCGGTTGGAAGGTGACCTAAACTATGATGAGATGATCGATATTTATGATCTTATGATGCTGGTTGATTTTAATCTTGGTTATGGAGGCCAGGTGAACCCGTTCTTTGCAGATATTAATGGTGATGGAATGGTCAACGTGATGGATCTGATATCCCTGATTCGGATCATCATGGGATATGGTCAATAAACGAACGTTATATTTGAGATGTAATGGCCATCATGCCCCTGATCGTACTGGGTACACTTGCTTTTGCATTATGTATTGCCGGCATACTTGAATATCATTTCCATATGCGGTCGTTGGATGCCATCCCGCTTAGAATTCATGTCAATGGTACCCGTGGAAAATCCAGTGTTACCCGCCTTATAGCTGCAGGACTCCGTGAAGGAGGGCTCAGGGTATTTGCCAAAACCACCGGTACCGCCCCAAGGGTAATTGATACTGAAGGTAAAGATCGAATCATTCACCGCCTTCGTCTGCCTTCTATTGGAGAGCAGGTACGGCTATTAAATTATTTTGCTAGTGAAAAAACGGATGCGGTCATTATGGAGTGTATGGCGGTACAACCCCAGTATCAATGGATCTCAGAACACCAAATGGTACAGTCTCATATTGGTGTTATTACAAATGTTCGCCCGGATCATCTGGATGAAATGGGACCAACCGAAGATGATGTGGCATATTCCCTGTGCAATACAGTTCCTGTTGGTGGTATTTTTATCACAGGCGAAGATAAAAAACCGGATATTCTTAAAAAAATTGCTAGAGCTAACGGATCCGAGTTTATTCAGTCTGACGAAATGTCTGTCACGGATGAAGAATTAGATAAATTTAGCTATATGGAACATCCCGCCAATGTTGCTGTAGCCCTGGATGTGTGTGAAGAAGCCGGTATCGGTCGTGATGTTGCGTTGTCCGGTATGCACAAAGTACGTCCTGATTTAGGTGCTTTAATCGCATGGAATCTGGATATCGATACAAAGAGAATCCAATTTATCAATGGTATGGCTGCTAATGACCCAGTATCTACACTGCAGATCTGGAAATTTATTATTGATCGCTATCCTGCAGAAGGAGGAACCTGTGTCTTTTTTAATTCCAGAGATGACCGACCCCTGCGTACACGCCAGATGATTGAGCTCACTCTAAAAGAAATAAAGCCGGACCATTTTATTGTTCGGGGAGATAAGGTGGATGGAACAATACAACGCTTGCTTCACTATTCGTCTAAAACAAATGTACAAACAATTGGACTTGAATCTTCACTTGATGATGTGGTGTCCTTAATGACAGACCTGCCCCATGATACCTTAATTTATGCTATTGGAAATCAGGTGGGTGCTGGGCAGTACATTTTAGAGAAAATATCAAAATACCACCATCATGGTTGAGATCAGCATTGGTTTAGGCATTATTTTGAGTTTGGTTCTTTCTGAAACCCTGGGGGTTACTGCTGGCGGAATTATTGTTCCTGGATATATATCGCTTTATCTCCACCAGCCTGTACAGGTTTTGGTCACCTTTCTTGTCGCCATTCTGGTCTGGTCCATTATCCAGGGCATGGGCAAGGTCATGTTCCTTTATGGGAAGCGCCGCATTGTGCTTGCATTAATCCTGGGATTTTTCTTTGGTTATATTTCCAGGAATTTCATTTTTGTATCTGAAGGTATTGGATCTGTGGCTGTGATTGGAAATATTATTCCCGGATTGATTGCAAACTGGATGGATCGTCAAGGAATTGTGCGAACCCTATCCGTAGTGATATTAACAGCTGTTATGGTAAAACTGGCAGTCATCTTACTGTTTGGCGGGGTTCTTTTTGAATAACTACAAAAAACAACCCTTCATTCCTGCGATTCAAAAAACGTCGACATTGGTTGCACTGTCGCTCCTGTCATTGGTGTGTTTCATTGTATCCATTAATGTAAAAACCATTGATGTATCCCCTTCTTATTCGCATAAGGTAGAAGCAGCAAATCTGATGAAAAAGGCAATGGAAATCTTAAAGAGCCACAGGATGGAGCAGAGTGTTTTCATTGATATTGAGAATGATCCCAATGAAACCGGCCTGGTGGGTGATCCTTTCAGTTTAATCACAACAGATGAAGGTGACCTGGATTCCAAGTTGACGACTCTGGATCCTAACTTTTCAGCAGTCATTGTTGAGTTGATGGATCAATTAAACCTGAATAAAAATGACACGGTTGCTATTTTAATGACTGGTTCCATGCCTGGCGCGAATATGGCGGTATTAGCGGCCTGTAAAGCCCTGGATGTCTTTCCTGTGAGTATTACAAGTATTGGTGCATCCCAGTGGGGCGCAAACCAGGTTGATTTTACCTGGCTGGATATGGAATCTATATTATTTAATAATGATATGATTCCAGCCCACAGTGTGGCTGCTTCTATTGGCGGGAGGAATGATATGGGTCGCCTTTTGTCTCCGGCAGGAAGAAAAATCATAACAGAGAATATTAATAAACACGGTTTGCCATTGATCCGAAGAGATAAATTGGCTGATAATATCAAGGAACGAATGAATATTTATTCATCGTTTCAGCCTATCAAAAATTATAAAGCAGTGATCAATGTTGGAGGAGGTGTTGCAAGCCTTGGAACCAGTTTCAACTTAAAATTATTACCACCGGGAATTGTGCACCGTTCGGACATCACAACGATTGGAAGACCGGGCGGAATCAAAGGTGTATTTTCAAAGTTTATCCATTCTAATGTGCCCGGTCTACATGTCCTTAATATTCGACCCCTAACCGAACAATTTAAAATGCCTTTCGCCCCCATACCTATTCCTGAAATTGGCAGTGGGAGTTTATATGCAGATGAACGTTATAATCTATGGGTAGCGGGGCTCTGCCTATTGATCGTTGGTGGAAGCGTTTTTACAGTGGGCTTGCAAAGTAAAAGAAAAATCAAAGAACATTTAATTCAACATGAACCGGACAGTTTACTCTAGCATACTTTTAACCATTGTTGCAATGACTGTAGTGTCACCGGTGGAAGCCAAACTTCTTAAGCCATCTGTGAATGGTGAAGAGAAGGAAATACTCATTGTGAATTCTAAAAGACGGCTGTATTACCCCATTAAATCAGATGGATTACAATATTCCCTAGAAGGTCCCATGAGATTGGAGTTCATTTCAAGGTACCCTGTTCTGAAAAAGAATAAGAAAAGCCATCCCTTTCAATATCGAATTGTTTTAGATGGTAGTGATACGGTGATTGTAAATCATCGTTATAAGATCCAGAAATCCATAAAGTCAGTACAGCACCCGAAGCACCAATATACCCATTCAGGAAATTATTTTATAAATCTAAAAAAGGGGCAGCATACGGTTGAACTTTTAGAAGGAAAAAACCAGAAATATCCTGTTTTAATCCGGGTCATTACAAAAGACTTTGAAACCCTGGGGAAAGGAAAAACAATCTTAGCACCTATGGTGCATCAAAACGCTGTTGGTTTGATCACAGGTAATAAAGAAATAAACTATTATGAGTGCACTTCAAACCTGCCATTACAAATAGAGACCAAAGGCAAGAAAACATTACGCATTATGAGCAGATTGGAATTTTCTGATTCTATGGGGAAGGAAGAATCCTATCGGTTACGAGTCCGCGAAGGGAAAAAAGTTACAGGAACCTTTTATTTCAATACGGAAAGATCTTCAGGATCACAAATCAAAGGTAGGCTGGATAAAGTCCCGGGCAAATGGCGTTCATGTGACATTCCTGTTAAAAAAGGAAAACACACATATTCTATTGAAGTTGCGGATAAGGACAAAACAGTTTTAACCCGTTTTATTTTATATTGATGAATCTTAATAATATTATTTTATTTCCACTCTTGATCCTTTCCTGGATTTCAGCAAATACTCCTTTAGAGTATACACTTGGATTTACAAGTGGGTATGATAGTAATGTAATGCGTTTTTCATCGGCAGAGTTCACTGATGCGGCCATTGAACCGGGTCTTATGGGTGGAGCTAATACATTTGACAGCTTTGTATACAAACTGGGGTTGAAAGGCAAAAAGTCAATTTGGGAAAAGGGAAAGAACGAAATTTATATCAATGGTTTCTTCAGCTGGTCAGATTATAAACATAATAAGGAACGGAAATACTGGTCTGGTGGTATGGATGCTATCTTAAGATGGGGTTCGTATAAAAATATTAAATATTCCATCCGACATTTAAACAGCTTCTACCTGCGTCATTATGTGGATAGAGATATCAGCAGGGAAATATTATCACCCTGTGCATTTACAGATAGAAACCAGAGTATGAATATGACTCAAAAGATTCACCAAAATCATTGGATCAATCTTGGTACTGGATATCTTCAACGGTACTACGGTATACCGTTCACAGAGTTTGATCTGGACATTCTTTATATTAAAGGGAAATTGAACCAAAAGTTTAAAAAAATTGGCACTATTTCTTTACAGGTGGAGCGAGGACGGGCAGTGAGTAAATCCCATCATTTACCGGAACGTCCCAGCAGTTTTAATCGGTCTTATGAAACCATGGAATGGTATGTACCAATAAAAATACACCATGGAATTCCAATTTTTAATGAGCTGGGGATTTCTGTACGTTCAGAAAATCGTGTCTATGATGCTGAAGATCCTGATGATCCGCTTCATGCAGGGCGAAGCCATCTAGATACAAAATACGATATCTGGGTAAAAAAAGTGTTATCCGATGATTTATCTGCGACAATTTCAGGTCGGTATCGTACCCGTGCGACCCAATCAGCCTATGGCTGGGTGACGGACCTGAAGAGTTTCAATCAAGTACAGATCTGGTGCAAAATTGAATGGGATTTGATTTATGATCGTTATTAGGAACCTGTCAGTTATTCTTTCAATTTTCCTGGTGTTTGATGGCTGTATCGAGCCAATAACGGAAAGCCTTTGGTCCATATCTGTTGATTCCATATTACAGACGGATGGATTTGCCAGAGATGTGTCCATTGCAGAAAATACTGCTTTTGTAGCAGCAGGTCAGTCAGGAATACAGATCTGGGACCTTCCATCTCGATCAAAGTCCAGTGGATTCACCGGATATGAAGAAGGAGGGACTTTTCTTGAATTTAATGATCTGCTTTTGATTGGCCGTGATGCAACAAATAAACTCATTTTTGTTTCAGAATCAAACGAAGATGTAAAAATTTTCCATTATGACGGCGGGGATAGTTTGATTTATCGAAACACCATTATGAGTGCCAGGACAAAAGATTTTGTATCCTTTCCTTCAGCATCGGGTCAATTTATAATGTACGCTGCAGATAATGATGATGGAATGAAGTGGCATACCTATAATCTTGATACAACGAATCTATTTGGTATTGAGTTTATAGAATGGACTCCAATTGGGGGGGCCGAAATCTATACGCCTGGGAAACCCATGGGTGTCGATTCTGATGGCGTGAATTTTATTGCCTTGGCGGTGGATCAGCTCGGTGTTGAATTGTATTCAATTGATGGACTGGGCGCAGAACCGGTGTTGAATGGTAGGATTGATACTGAAGGAAATGCAGAAAAGGTCACACTTGTGGCAGACGGTGTTTTTGCTGCATGTGATGATGCGGGTGCGGTTTACATACCTAATGAAAATTTTTCTGATGTTTATACATCCTATAGGTTTGCAGAAGACCTGACGGTTGACCATGTGGCGGTTCGAGGCAATATCGCTGCTTTAACGCTCGGATCTAAAGGGATTGCGTTGTACGATATTTCTGATCCAACGATGCCAGAAGAAAAGGGTATTTTTCCAATCGGATATTCATATAAATCCCAATTTTGGGGTGAAAAATTACTGGTCTGTAGCAGGGAAGGATTGCAGATTCTGACGGTTGCATACTAACCAATTGAACCGCCAATATAATAAAGAAAACAGATGATTGAAAAAGGGATCACCAAATGAAAAAGGTAGTTGTTGCTATTAATATAATATCATTTTTATTAGCGACTGGATTTGATACAGAAGATGGGGCTCCTATACGCCAGGGTGTTCATATTGAATGGTATAGAACGATTGCTCCCGGACATCAGGGAGAAGCCATTTTTGTCTGGTCTGATACTCGTTATGGTATGAGAAATATCTTTGCCCATAAAATCAATCAGGATGGTGAAATGGTGTGGGGAGAAACTGGAACTGTTATAACGGACCTTCCTGGCAGGCAAGAAGACCCGGTTGCCATTACAGATGGGAATGGTGGTGCATTTATAGCTTGGGTTGATTACCGTTTTGATGCCCAGGGAGACATTTTTATCCAGCATGTGGACACGAATGGAGACATTCTCTTAGATCCTAGTGGAATTGCTTTGGCTCAGGTTGAAGGAAAACAGATTACGATCAATATGTGTACAGACAGCCTTGGCGGAGTATTTGTAACCTGGCAGGATAAACGTGGTGATGTGGACGATGATATCTATGGAACCCATGTATCCGCTAATCATGATATAATTTCGCCGGGCACAGGTGTTCCTATTGTGGTCCAAGGCGGTAACCAGAATGCAAAATCCATTGAATATGCTGGAAACAATGAAGCATTTATTGCCTGGGCTGATTTTCGCCAGGGTGCCAATGCAGATATTTATGGACAAAGGTTAGATGTGGATATGGGAAATAGCTTTGAAGAGAATGGGTTTCAAATTGCGGCTACAGATGATCAGGAATTAAAGCCACGTGCTACCTATGTGCATAATAGTATTTCTTTGGTTGCATGGAA
>Ga0209228_1001492_pt1 | contig 11687 bp, 11 predicted proteins | sample METZYME_3_150m_FD_187547 | JGI IMG/M metagenome (GOLD analysis project Ga0209228, IMG submission 187547) | Marine microbial communities from oxygen minimum zone in mesopelagic equatorial Pacific - METZYME_3_150m (SPAdes) (version 2) | ecosystem: Environmental > Aquatic > Marine > Oceanic...
CCTTGTTGCGGTTGATAGATTTAAATCAAGCCAAATAGTGAACTGATCGTCTACCGACAATTAGCTCAATAAGGCATTAATTTCTCGGTTTAGTTTCGATGCATGAATGTGCAATGCGGTTCGCATAATCGGATCATTCGCCCAACTGCGGATGCCCACGTTTCGGTTGCTTAATATCCGCGCCATTCTGGGAGGCGCTTTTCAGCAAAAGCCTTAGGGCCTTCCTTGAAATCCTCGGTGCGTGTCAGAGTCGAAAACAGGATATTCTCAAACCTCAACGCATCTTCCAACGCTTTACCTAATCCCCTAAGCATAGCTTCTTTAGCAGAACGGACTCCTAAGGGGCCGTTCTGCGCTATCAGGTTGGCCATCGCTTCTGCCGTAGGCATCAGTTCCTCAGGCGATACAACTTGATTTACTAATCCGATTCTCAAAGCCTCATGCGCATCTATCGGTTCGCCGGTGAGCTGCAGTTTCAACGCATTACCCAGGCCGACGATCAATGGCAGGCGTACCGTACCACCATCGCAATGGTGGAATCCACGCTTTACTTCAGAGCAGCCGAACTGTGCAGATTCAGAGGCGATCCGGATGTCACAGGCTAGAGCGAGTTCTAGGCCACCGGCCAAAGCATAACCATTAACAGCGGCGATTATGGGTTTCCATATTTCGAGTCCTCGGGTGATTCCGGCGAATCCAAATCGATTGGAATCTTGCCTTAGGTCATACATATCACGTTCTGCCAGCAACGGGGTATAAGTCTTCAGATCTGCGCCAGCACAGAAAGCACGGTTTCCGGTGCCAGTGACGATGGCGACCAAAGCTTCGGAGTCGTCTCGGAATTCTTGCCAAATTTGGACCATCCGATCGTGGTGGTCTGGGCCCAACGCATTCATCGCCTGCGGCCGGTTAATGGTGATGTAGGCAGTGTTTCCGCGCCTCTCATATACTACTTCGTCCATATCAGTTCGTATTACCCTCCGGGCGATTACTGTAGTGGTACGTTGATATACAGATCCTTCTCAGCCTAGATACTAGTCCAATCCGCAAGTCCTGACGTAATCCGCCAAGTTTCAACAAATGGCCACCATGTCAGAAACGGTGGCTTTTATAGGCGAACGTAAGATCTTCCGATTGGTGGCTAGTATTCATAACGTTCTGAATCTGATCACCTAGAGATTCAATGCTTCCAGTCCAGCTTTAGCAATTGATTCATCATCTATACCACTCGGCAAACCTCCAACGCCGATCGCTCCGACAACAGATCCCGATTGTAAAACCACGACACCACCAGGTATTGCGATTAATTGAGGGTCACCGAAGGATTCAATTGATCGATTTTGACTTGCCAATTGCTCAGAGAATGCGAGCGTATCTACTCCTCGGACTGCAGATGTATAGGCTTTTCGTATGGCGAACGTAGGCCTCAAGCATCGGTCCATACGAGCGTAAGCTAAGAGATTGCCTGCATCATCCACGACTGCCATATCGACTTTTCTACGCTCTGGATCTCTATTGTAGTCAACTATCATTGCCGATATAGCGGATTGAGCCTGTTCAAGACTGAGCATGGGTTTGTTATACATGGTCTTACTCCTTACATATCTGATTCCCACAAAATAACGGCTGGGCCTGTTTCAGACAACCCAGCTGACCTTGATTGGCCCCTATTGAATGAAGATCCATCTCTTGAATCTTGTTAATCTGAAGAATTGTCGGATGTTTGCACCCGCCTGAATTGATACCACCAGAGTCCAGGGCGATATTCACCCTACCGTGTTGCCTAGACGTAAGTGCGGATGTAGTATCCGAAGAATCCTAGATTTCAAGGAGTTCTTATCATGCCACGTTTCCCGATTGCCTCGCGCGAACAAGTGCCTCAAGATCAAGTCGCCGCTTTCGACTCCATCGTGTCCGCTCGAGATGGGGTTGTCCCTGAAGTTGGACCAGTAGCTGTACAACTGCATGTCCCTGAGATAGCCCAACGGGGCGAAGTCCTAAGAGCTTACCTAAGAGCCGAAGGTTCAACGCTGTCAGATAATGTCGCAGAGTTGGCTATGATAACGACTGCTCGTGAACTCGATTGCCAGTTTATTTGGCACGCCCATGCAGCAGCCGGTCGCCGGGCCGGCCTAAGCGACGCTCTAGTAGACGCGTTGCGAGATAAAAAAGAGCTTCCCGCTTTGTCATCTGTAGAATCAGCGGTTATCAACTATGGCAGGGAATTCTTCCGAACCCGCCGAGTCTCTCAGGCTACGTTTGATGCCGCTTTGGGTGAGTTCGGCGCTCGGGGATTAATTGAATTGACGAATTTGATGGGTTATTACTCGGTACTTGCTTTCAACATCAACGCTTTCGAACAACTTCCACCCGCTTCAGATGAGCCTTTCTTGCCGGTGTAGTTAAGAAACTCCGGACCGGATGATATTGCATCGACGTTAACCGACACGCCGGTCGGCTATACATAGTCCTTAATAACCGTACATCGCTTACTACAGATAATTTGATTAGCCGACAGCAGTTGTCAATATCTAGATATACCAGACCAACAATGAACGGGTCTCGTGGGAGTAGATAACCATCACCGGGAAACGATTACTTACGATGAACTCCAATAGTGAGGAGAACCGATTATGACCGCCCAGACGATTCCAGATATTATCGGTAGACTTGAGGTGCTTGAAGCCCGGGTCAGGGCCGTGGAGGACACTGACGCGATCCGGAACCTGAAAGCCAGATACGCCGAACTGTGCGACGACAGCTACAACCCGGATGGGATAGCGGCCCTGTTCGTCGAGGACGCGGTATGGGAGAGTGGCCCGCTCGGACGGTTCGAGGGAAGAGATGCGATCCGCGAATTCTTCCGGGGAGCGTCCAAGATATTCACTTTCGCGATCCACTACAGCCTGAACTCCCAAATCGAAGTCTCCGGAGACACGGCCAGGGCACGCTGGTACCTGTTCATGCCTTGCACAGTAGGAGACGGAGACCGGGCAATGTGGCGGGCGGGAATCGACGATGAGGAATACGTTCGAGTTAACGGCCAATGGATGTTCAAGAACAAAAAGTCCACCGGCGTCTTCAATACACCATTCGACACTGGTTGGGCTAAGGTCCGTTCCGCTTAGGATTCCCGTGACCATGCTTCGAAAGAGATTACCATGTTAGATATCCTGATCAAAAACGGGCTCGTAGTTGATGGCAGTGGCAACCCTGGATTCTTCGGATCGGTTGGAGTCGAAGGAGACACGGTTCACGTCTTCCGTGGCGAGTCTTCGGACTCGGAGGCCGCCCGGACTATCGACGCCACAAGCAAAGTCGTCTGCCCTGGGTTCATAGATGTGCACGCACATTCCGGCCTGATGATCCTGGCGGAACCTGAGCACCACCCCAAAGTGCGGCAGGGGATCACCACGGAATTGATCGGAGTGGATGGTAATTCTTATGCACCTTTCCCTTCCTACGACGATTTTTTGGCATTCATGGAACTGAATTCAGGCCTAGACGGGTCCCCTGAACTGCCTGGAACGTGGTCATCGGTATCAGAATACCTCCGCATGTTTGATTCCAAAGTAGCGGTCAATATCGCCTACATAATCGGAAACGCACCACTCCGCATTTCCACGGTGGGATGGAATGAAAGACCCGCAAGCGACGCTGAAGTATCGAGCATGCGAGCTATGCTTAGGGAAGGCATGGAGGATGGAGCATTCGGCCTCTCTACCGGACTTGATTACCCACCAGGGAGTTACGCGGACACCGACGAGTTGGTTGCATTGGCGATCGAAGCAGCCCGCCATGGCGGCATCTACCACACTCACCTGCGCAACAAACTTGGAGATACCTTTTTGGATCCGGTAAAAGAAGCATTGGAGATCGGAAGGCGGGCGGAGATACCCTGTCATCTCACCCACTTCTATCAAAAAATGACTCATTCAGGAAGCGCGAAGCTGTTGTTGGAATTGGTCGATGGCGCAGCCCAGACCCAAGACGTGACCATGGACTGCTTCCCTTACGCCTACAGCAGTACCCGCCTCCTTATCTTGATTCCCGAATGGGCCTTTGATGGCGGCCCGGAAAGAGTTAAAGAGGTGATGCGCTCATCCGATGGCCGTGAACGCCTACGTAAAGAGATCCTCCCGCGAAGCGGCTCGTTCACAGATCTAATGTTAACCAACTTCAAGCAACCAGATAACCGAAGATTCGAAGGCAAATCCCTAGCAGAGATCGCTGACAAGATGGGCAAAGGGGTGGTAGACACTATCTGCGACCTACTCTTGGAGGAAAACCTGGGAATCTCTTACGTTTCTCCAGGGCCAAGCCTAACCACCTTGCCTGCTTTCATAACACACCCCCGGACCATGATTGGGACCGACGCAGTTCTGTTGGGGGAATACCCCAACCCTCGCACATACGGTACATTCCCGACGGTATTGTCCGATTACGTACGGGAAGAGGGAAGCATGACCCTTGAAGAAGCCGTTCGGAAGATGACGTCAATGGCCGCGCTTCGCTTGGATATCCGCGATCGAGGTATGTTACGTGACGGCATGAAGGCTGACGTAGTAGTGTTCGACCTCAGAACCGTGAAGTCGCCCTCCACTCGTCATGAGCCCAAACAGTTCCCGGTAGGCATCGACTACGTTCTCGTAAACGGCGCTGTAGTTGTGGACCAAGGCAAACACACGGGAGTCCTTGCCGGGCGGGCTCTACGCCACGGGGGTGCCTGGCTTTAGGAACCTAGAACATGTGGGAAGGCCAGGATTCCAGTTTGATCGTGCGACCTGTCTTCGCGGACTCCACCATGGCTTCCGTAAGCTGCACCAACTTCAGCCCGTGGATCCCGGAGGCGATCGGGTCTCGGTCTTCGGCGATGGCGTGTTGAAAGTCTTCAATGTTCCAGGCTGGGAGAGCCACAAAGTCGGGTTCATAAAGAACCGAATTGTTTACTGTCTTGCTGGAGACCTGCAATTCACCCTGAAGACGCGGCCACGATCCGTCTGACAGTAACAACTTACCTTCGCTGCCATAAAGGGCAACGTCGTTTTGAAATTCAGGCAGGCGCATACCACAGGTCATCGTCCCGATGGTGCCACCATCGAAGCGCATGGACATGGTGGCCAGGTCTTCTAGCGGTCGTTCCGCCGTTTGTCCGTCGGTGATAGCCGACAACTCCACAACCTGCTGTCCCAATAGGAACTGCAGGTCGTCTATTGCATGGACTCCGATGGTCATCATGGAAAAGGCTCCACCGACTAGGTCCGGGTGTGTCCACCAATCGCGGAGCCCAGATCTAGGCTCGGACCAGACATTTCCCCTTTCGCCTTGACCGATCTGGGCCTGCGCCAAGGCTACCGTACCCAAGGCCCCATTCTGCACCAGCCGACTTGCCTTGATGTGACCTGGATGGTGCCGCAAATGCAGGCCGAGGCCCAGTTTAACGCCCTGGCCTCGGCACACTCGCAATACTTCGGCGCCATCGGCAACGTTTAAAGACAATGGCTTCTCCACCAGAACATGCTTGCCCGCGCTTGCGGCCATCTTCGTATACTGAGCATGCAGGTGATTCGGCGAGGTGATGTAGACGGCATCTACCCGAGAATCTTCGAGCACAGCCTCGACGGAGGTATATGCGGTATCAGCTCCATGTTTCGTTGCAAACGCATCAGCTCGCCCTTGGTCTCGACTGTGTACGGCCACCAATTCCGCGCCTTCGGCCCGGTTTATGCCGGGCGCTCCCCTGGAATCTGCATAGTCACCACAACTGATTATTGCCCAGCCGATCGACACAGGCGGTCCTATACACCTACAGAAACTGCAGGACGTAGCCCCTGGCTCGGCGAGGCCTTCTCGTAACTGTCAGCTACCTGGAATAATAATCCCTCTTCAAAGGGGCCGGTGATGAACTGGACTCCGATAGGCAGGCCCGCTCGGTTGACCCCACAGGGGACCGAGATGGCAGGCAGCCCGACCGCGTTCAAAGGACTGGTATTGCGAGATATAAATCCTGAACCAGGCCCTCTAACCCGATGATCCTCACCATTGATGTTGATATAGCTAGCGTCGATCCGAGGTGCGGAAACCGGAGCAGTTGGAGTGATTAGGAAGTCAACTCTTTGCATGACCTGGAGGTACTCTTCCTGAATCAACCGCTGGACCTTCAAGGACTTGGAATAGTCCTTGCCCAAGACGAACTGCCCAGGAATAGTTCTATAAAGGACGTCAGGACCATAGGCTTCACGATGGTTCTTCAGGAACGGCTCGTGAGTCACAACGCCGTCGGCCATCGCTGAAATGCGCATTGCGCCGATATATTCCATAGCGGGCAGGCTTACTTCTTGAAGCTCTGCTCCCAGCTCCTCTAGAGCAGCGATGCTTCCACGTACGGCCGTTTCAACCTCGATATCAAGCATGTCAAAGAAGTGATTGGAAGGAACTCCCATCTTCAAGCCTTTGAGTCCTTTGCCCAAATAGGAGCTGTAATCCGGCACGGGCACCGGCACCGTGCTCGGGTCCAACGGGTCGTTCCCGGCAAGGGCTTGAAGCATCAAAGCACTGTCGGCCACCGATCTGGTCATCGGGCCAATGTGATCACCGTTGAAACTAGTGACCATCAACCCCCGCTGGCTGACTCTTCCGTAGCTCTGCTTTAAGCCTACGACACCGCAGAACGTTCCCGGTAAGCGAACCGAGCCTCCGAGATCAGTGCCCAGCGACGCGAACGTAACACCGGCAGCTACATTCGCCCCTCCTCCTCCGCTAGAGCCACCCGGTATATGGTCGACGCCCCAGGGGTTATGAACCGCGCCGTAATGAGGATTGTTTGATGTCGCCCCGGCCGCAAACTCCTCAAGGTTCTCTTTGCCGATAAAAATAGCGCCAGCGTTCCGGCAGCGAACAACGACCTCAGCGTCTTCTTCGGGTACGTGATTAGCCAATACTTTTGAACCCACGGTGGTAGTTATCCCACCGGTTGCCAAATTGTCTTTCAAACCGATGGGAATTCCATGGAGCGGGCCCCGGTAGTCTCCTCGGGATAAGGCTCCTTCAGATTCCCGAGCCTGTTCCATGGCCTGGTCGTGCAATATGGTGATGAACGAGTTCAACGTCGGCTGAAGCCGGTCCGCTTCGGCTAAAGCCGCCTCGGTCAGCTCCAATGGGGAGATTTCTCTATTCTGAATCTTAGGGGCCAATTCGGAGATGGTCATTCTCAGCAGATCGACGTTCGGCATAATCTCTACTCCTTAAAAGTCTAGACCCGGTCAGATTAACTACGGTCAGGTAGTTGCATCAGGCGGCCCGAGAATGTATCCGAAAGGTCCAACGATTCAAGCTTTGTCAGCTCGCTGAAATAGGTCTCCAACTCTGGGCGGACCAATTCCAGTTCCTCGTCAGACAATTCCAATCCGTTGTAGTCCCGTATCATCGCCTTTAGGGTTTCATTCGGGATTGACATCTTCAACTCCTGCCACGGTGTTACGAATCCCCACAACTCGACGGGCGAATTCCCATGTTTATAGCCAAGAGTTTAAGATGGACTGCTTCAAAAATCCAGTGACCATCGGTAAAGGTTAATATACCGAGTTTTACGACTCTGTATCTAAGATATTCCTGGCAGTGCAAACGTCGTCGCCCCACATCCTTGCGACGCCAATCTTACCGCAGATATACTCATCACCAACCTGTCGCCAGGTTACTGATACCTCCTTGGAAGATTAATAGCCCGGGCACCGGATGCGAGAACAGAGAACCAGATTCGATATATCGCGGCTTAAAGCGCAGATTGAGCGCTACTTCTATTATGATCGTTACGGGCGTTCGGTAGCTTAGTTTTAGGAAGTGTTGTATGGCAGGTCAAAACATAGATTATTCCACCATTTTTAACAAAACCCTCCCTTCTCCTTCAGGCAAATGGCAAGGGCATCCTAAATACAACTTTGTCGGTGGTCATAGCGACCCAGACCTAGTACCTATGGACGGGTTCATCGAGTCCGCTGCAAATGTATTCAAAGGGGACCCGAAAAACATCGCCATGTACAACTTCGAAGGAGGCCCTCAGGGGATCCTTTCGTTGAGGAATTTCTTAGTTGGTAAATTATCCTCGGAGCGAGGCATACACGTCACTGCGGAAGAGATCCTTATTACGTCTGGGTCTGGCCAAGCCATCGAACTGATCAACGAGATTCTGTTGGATGAAGGAGATACCGTCATAGTAGAATCCTTCACCTTCTCTGGTGCTTTGTCGTACCTGAGACGACGTGGAGTTAATTTCGTTGGGGTAGATCTTGACGAGAATGGGATACGGATGGACCACTTGGAAGATATCCTAGCCGATCTGAAAACAAAAGGGATCCGACCCAAATACATCTACACGATCCCAACTCTACAGAATCCGACTGGCACCGTGATGACCATGGAACGCCGACACCGATTGCTCAGCCTCAGCGAGGAGTACGAAGTTCCCGTATTCGAAGACGAGTGTTACGCGGACCTTATATTTGAAGGAGCGTATGAAAACGCGATAAGGGCGCTAGATGACTCCAATCGAGTTTTACATATAGGGTCGTTCTCTAAATCTCTCGGGCCAGGACTCCGGCTCGGATATATCGTTGCTTCGTGGGATGTAATGAGCAGGCTGTTATCTAGAAAAACCGACGCAGGAACCGGTGTCATGGACCAAATGATCGTCGGTGATTATTTCTCAAATCATTACGATGCACATATCCAAGACATGCGCGGCGCCCTAAAACGTAAATGTAACGTACTAAGCGCGGCTTTACGAGAGCATTTCGGTCCTTTGATCGATTTCGAAGAACCTCGCGGTGGTATGTATTTATGGGTCAAACTACCTCCAGGTATTGATTCCCGTGACTTGGCACAGACAGCTCTTGAAGAAGGGATCGCCTATAATCCGGGTCCTGACTGGTCTGCAGATCCCGACTCGGCAGCAAACTATATCCGGCTCTGCTTCGCCCTTCCCAGCGAAACCGAAATATGGGAAGGAATCGAGAAGTTGGCAAAGGTTTTTCAACTCTAATAAGATACTCTTCAGTCCGCTGGTTGGATCTAGGCTAGGCTTGCAGCGAACATTCAAGATTAAATCAAGCAATGGAGGATGTACCGAAAGAACGATCGGTACAGAAAAGAAGACCAATGATTTACAACGCAGAACGAGGTGACATATCGATTGCTGTCGGAGGTGACGCCATGATCACAAGACGCATGACCGCCTTCAACGAGCCCAATTTCTTAGACCTCATCGATATCCTAAAGAATGCAGATGTCTCTGTAGTCAATTTAGAAATGCTTTTCCACGACTATGAAAGCAGTTGGCAATTTACCGATACGACCTACACAAGGTCAGACCCGCATAATCTATCCGATCTGAAATGGATGGGTGTCGACGCAGTCACCACTGCAAACAATCATTCGTTTGATTTTTCTGAAGGCGGTTTTTTAACCACACTTCGTCACTGCAAAGAATTTAATCTGCCGGCAGCAGGCGGCGGTACCGATATCGACCAAGCCCGAGCTCCAGTATATGTAGATTCAGCCAGAGGTAGGGTTGCCGTGATGTCCGCGACAAGTACATTTAGTGAACAGTCTCGGGCAGGGGCGGGCCGGCCTGATTTTCCAGGAAGGCCAGGTGTCAACGCATTGCGACACGATGTGGTCCACTCCGTTGAGCGCGAGGTATTTGACGCTTTACATAAAGCCAACCAAGAATTGGGTTATGAGGGCTTAGCCACAGCGAAACGAGAGTTCGGATTCCGAGGAAACGAAAACCCGATCGATCCGTCCTCAGAAGTCAATTTCCTTGATAACCGGTTTGTATTGGGCGAGGAATTTAGCGTTAGAACATCGGTGAATGAGAGCGACAGGTCCGGGATAGGAAATTGGATCAGAGGCGCCCAGAAGCAGGCAGATTGGACGATATACGGCTTTCACTGCCATGAGAGTGGACAGGCCGGGGAATTCCATGGCCTGAATCGACTGGCGCCGCCGGAATTCCTGGTGGACTTCGCCCATTGGACCATCGATCAAGGGTGCGCTTTATTTGCAGGCCACGGTCCGCATCTCTTAAGAGGTATAGAAATCTATAACGGTAGACCAATCTTTTATAGCCTCGGTAATTTCATATTTCAAAATGAAAGCGTATTGCGATTACCCGATGAAGCTTACCGGCGTTTCGGTCTGGGATATGATCAAACTCCAGGTGATTATCTAGACACCCGATCAGGTAGCGGGACAAGAGCTTTCGCAGGAAATCCAGTATTCTGGCAGAGCATCGTTGCAGTTTGTAACTACACCGCCGGCGACTTGAAAGAGATTGTGCTGCATCCGATAGACCTAGGATATGGGCGACCGATACCTCAACGAGGCAGGCCGGTTTTAGCGGAGGGAGATGCGGCAGAGGAAATCCTGATATGGTTAAAGAACGCTTCAGAACCATTCGGGACAAAGATCGATATCGAAGGCTCCAAAGGTTTCATAAGGTTGTAAACAATCTCTATTCAGATTTCTTAGAGAGATGCTGCGAAGACAAACATAACCCAGTCTTGAAGTTGGCTAGGGTTTCCCGTGGATCGGGTCCAAGATATCTTAATGGTAGAACTACTCTTGTCAGCCCCATAGGAGGGACATAATGACTGATCAACTCCTTATTCGTAACCAGGTTGACGGAATCCTATATCTCACCCTAAATAATCCCGATCGAAGAAATTCACTATCAGGTCATTTACTAGCAGGATTGAAAGATAGTCTTGATGATATTCAAGACGACCTAACAGTAAAAGTCGTCGTTATAAGGTCCGAAGGACCTGCTTTCAGTTCAGGGCATGACCTGAATGAACTGATCAATCGCGATGCGGAAAGTTATGCCAGTCTTTTTGCTGCTTGTACGTCCGTGATGGAATCTATACGGCTTTCTCCAAAACCCGTTATAGCCGAAGTTCAGGGGCTAGCGACAGCTGCTGGCTGTCAATTGGTCGCTACTTGTGATCTTGCAATTGCTTCGGAAACCGCGCTGTTCGCTACACCCGGTGTCCAGATCGGACTGTTTTGCACCACTCCGGGTGTAGCCGTTGCGCGCGCTGTTCGTACTAAAAAAGCGATGGAAATGCTACTTACTGGAGAACCAATAACGGCGAACGAAGCTGTGGAATATGGTCTCATTAACCGAGCGGTACCAGCAGATAAGCTCGAGAGCGAAGTTGAAGCACTAGCTCAAACGATAAGCAACGCCAGCTCTTATACAGTGGCTTTAGGTAAATCTGCTTTCTACCAACAGAAGGAGATGGATATTCCAGCGGCCTACGAAATGGCAGAAAAGATCATGGTTGAAAACTTGTTGGCCACGGACGCTCACGAGGGTATAACGGCGTTCCTGGAAAAACGTACGCCACACTGGACCACATAGCTAATTAGAAAGCAGCCTTAAGAAGAAAAAGAATTCCAGAGTGTGAAAAGGACCAAGTCAGGAGGAGCCGAGTAAGATCAGTACAATCAAGTTCATTCTAGTAAACGTAGGATACTAGCAAATAGGCGATGAACCGGCAGTTGATATGCAAATCGCCGTTATTTTTTCTCATACCGTATTCAATCATTGTCGGTGTGTTCGGTGTTTTGATCACCGGTTGCGAAACTACAAGCCTACCCATTCCCCCAAATACACCTCTTCCTACACA
>Ga0209228_1001494_pt1 | contig 11678 bp, 5 predicted proteins | sample METZYME_3_150m_FD_187547 | JGI IMG/M metagenome (GOLD analysis project Ga0209228, IMG submission 187547) | Marine microbial communities from oxygen minimum zone in mesopelagic equatorial Pacific - METZYME_3_150m (SPAdes) (version 2) | ecosystem: Environmental > Aquatic > Marine > Oceanic | place...
AAAATCGTCTTGCTTATAAGCTTTTGTATCGTCTAATTTATCTAAATCATGATCTTTCCACCACTCGTCAAGATCATCACATTCTTTATTATTCCAAATTAAACCTTTAATAGATTTGTCCCAAATTCTTTCGTCTGTCATACCTCTATCACCTTAATTCGCTGTAATTCTCTTATCTTGGGTATATGCTGGTAAACTTTAATTCTTTTAGCAGGAACAACAGGATAATCATCGGGCATAGGCAGAGTGCCATGCTCTATAGAATACCAGCGAGTAGAATAACCCCTTTCTATTTCCATGATATTACGTTGCTCTATTTCATCATATACTCTCTTTCTATTTTCTAAATCAATTTCATACCAAGGTTTTAACTCGGATTCTCCCTTAACCTGCTCTCTATATGATTCTCTTGTAATAATTTCATTCTTTAAAATCTCAAAATCAGTTCCTCTAATAACTGAGGTAAAATCTAATACCCTATAATAATCTATATTGCCTTTAGTTTTTGGTCTATTTACTTCTAAAGCTTGTTTAAATTTATCTATATTTTTAGTATCCCATACTTTTAAAGTATTTTTTTTTACATGATGAGTTATGACTTTCATAAGTTTCTCCTAAACTGGAATATAGGTAAAAGATCCGGCAGTGCCTGCACCACCAGAAGAACCACCTCCGCCTCCACCACTTGCCCCAGCTGCGCCTGTACCAGATCCTACATTAGTAGTAAGACTATGTGCTGCAGCCTCGACCCATATATGACCTCCTGATCCGCCTGCTCCACCGCCGCCTCCTCCTGCGTTTCCTGTTCCACCAGTTCCACCTGCGCCACCTGCCCAACCAGTTGTTCCAGAGGCGTCTACAACTCCTGATCCTGTAATAGTTTCACAATAGTATAAGTGAAAATAACCTCCATGAAAGCCTTTGTTTCCACCACCTCCGCCTCCAGGACCGTAATAGTACGTAGTACTTGGAGGTGTTGGTCCAGTCTTAGGATCTCCTGGATTTCCAGGTGTTGTTGTAGAAGCATTATTACCACCTGCCCCACCAGAACCTCCTCCGCCTCCTCCACTATTTGCACCACCAGAAGCACCAGGTCCACCTGCATTTCCTGCGACTTGGGTAACATCCCCACCTCCAGGACCACCAGAGCCTGTAGAACCTGGAGCGTTGTTACTTCCTCCAGGAGGTCCAGCCGAGTTACCAGGCTGCCAGCCTCCTTGTCCTCCTCCGCCATAACCATTAGTACCTGCACCACCTGCACCTGTGCCTCCGCCGCCACTTCCTCCGCCACTTTGACTTATAGATGCAGAGTAAACATAGCCCGAAGCTGTTGTGCCAGAAATAGTAGATCCATTATTTTCCCATCCGTTAGCAGAGCTTCCATCCGTATTACCTCTAACAGATATTTCTCCTGCAATATTACAGGATGTCATACATATAATTTCCACCATACTAGTACCACTACCAACGTCTAGTACTAGTTTACCTCCTGCTTGTATATCTAAGTTATCAAATTGCCATACATTAGATGTAGAAGCCTTAGTTATAGTAGATAAATTAACTGTAGTACTAATAGTTTGATCTCCATCAACTCCAGTAGCAAATGCAGGAGGGCACCCTCCTTTACCTACTAAATGAAAAAAGAAATGCTTTTTCTTTGGCATTTTCGCTCCTTAAGATAAATTTTCTACACCTGATATAAATAAGTTACCAGATCCAACAGTTCCTGCATTCATATTAAACCATGTAAATATAGACCATGAAGCTGCATCTACTGTTACTGGCATAGTAGTAGAAGATAGTGAACTATTTCCTATTGCTGCAGGTAATGTTAACGCTAAGCCTGTAGTACTACTAGTATTATGTACTGCAATTATTATGACTTTATCTGCTACATTAGAATGAGTAACAGTAACAGCGGCTGTTGTTCCAGCGTCTACTGCTAATTTATAAGTATCTCCTATAGACCAGTCCACATCTACTGAAGCTGCAGAAGCTAGTGTAACCTGATTTAACATAGTTCCGTCAACCTGATTTTTCATAAACCAATTAGAACCGTCTGACACTAATGTTAAAGACCAGTAGTCGGCATTGATCCACTTGGAAGTATAGCCGTCTATTTTTTCTGCTCCTCTAGCTTTAACTTGGATCGGATTTACTACTGCCTGACCTAAGCAGTCTTTTATTACTATAACAGCATTCTCTTTAGCCGCAGGTAATGTAACTACTACACTAGCAGAAGTATTAACTAAATATTCTATTCCATAAGTAGCTTCAAACGAAGCAAATTTTTTCTCAGATACGGAGGGTATTTTCCACTCCTGAATACCTGAACCTACCATAGTCCATCCTGAATCTCCAAGTATCTTATCTCTTTTTTGTAATTTTATAGCATCTTCAGTAAGTATAACCGCAGGATCTTCTTTAACAGAATGCCCCTCTTCTGCATCCTGTCCGAACCTCTGACCACCGCCTATTCTAGTTGAAAGTCTTTTAGTTTGCCAGTCGGTCATAACTATCTCCTTAAATCTCTACGATTGCTAACTTTTTCTAACTCCGTAGCTTGAGATTGTGACATATCCATTTGTTTTGCAGCCGAAGCACTAATGGTTCCTCCTGCTTGAGCATCCTTAGCTTCTTTATAAAACATTTGATGTTCTGCTATAGCTTCAGGAACTAAAGCACTATCAGTAGGGATGTCCATTAATATATTTAACTGCAGCCTTTGTTTGTATTCAGGCTTGCCTTCCCTACCCTTTTGTGCTAATTCATCATATACAGTGGAGTGTATTTTTTCGTATAAATTAGGGTAAACAAATTTTACAGCTTCTACGCTCTCTCTAGACAGTGTGCCTCTTTTTAAATCATCTAAGATAGACATAGGTTTTTCAATAGCCCTTAAATATTTTTTAAATTTGTATGTTTCCTGCTCAGATAAATCATAATGTTTTTTAAAGAAAGGATTGGCATCTACTGTAAATAATAATCCAGGTAGTTTAGAATCTAAAAAAGCTAAAGACTTTATAAGAATAGATTGGCTTTGTTTAAAAGTTTCAGGAGCAGAAGCTTGAAAATTAATATTAGAGGCTATACCCTTTAATAAAGCAGGATTAGCTTTTATATGATCTATATTTCTAGCTATATTTCTTATAGCTTGATCGTCTGTTTTTGGTTTTTTTGGATAAGTTACATTATCTTTTACCTCACTATCAGTATAAACATCCATAGGCTTTGCTAAAGGACTATCAGTAAGTAGTGCAGTAGTTATAGGAACAACACCTTCAGAAATAGATTTTAAATTAAAATACTCACTTAAACTCTTTTTTACCTTTTTGTCTACTTTTATATTTGCCTTTTCAACAGAACTAAGTATAGCCATTTTATTTTTAAGATCAGATTTAGCATAAGCTTTAAGCATTAGACCCATAGACACTGGTCCTAATAAATCCACGCTACCTGCTAAGAACATAGTTAAAAACAAATCTTTAGCTTGTCCCCAATCACCTTCAGGCATAGAATCTACTTTTTTACTAAAGCCTGATATAAATTTAGTAGCGGTTTGATAGTCTAAAAGTTCATCTCTTAATTGTTTTCCCAATGCTGGTGATATTTTATGAGAAGATGCGTATAGTTCATCTTTAAATGCCTCCCCTAAAGTTCTATTAATTTCTGAATCAATTGGAAGCTTATCTCCAGTAAATTTCCAGTTTGATCTTTTAAAAAATTCTACCTTTTCTTTTTGTAACTCCGCCGCTCCTAAAGGTCTTTGATCAAAAAAGTCGTCCATATATTTTTCTTGTAACTCATCTATTTTTTTCAACTCTCTTACAGCATCATCTGTTTTTTTAGGAATTCCTTCAGCATCTAAAAGCCCTCTTTTCTTCTTTAAATCATCTAGTTTACTAACAATAGTTTTAGATAATTGAGCCTTAGTGGGAAACATATAAACATTATCACCATACTTAAATTGTATCTCATGAATAGTATTGCCTATTTTTTCACCAGTATCATCTATAAATTTTAAAGTATCACTATATAATTTCTTTCTACTTGTTAAGGCACCCATGTTGCCTTCTTTTTTAAGTATACTACCTATAATCTTTGGTAAATTATCGGCTACTCTAGGATTTTTTTCCATTAAGTCTACGATAGCAGTGTGCTTTTTACCACCCAAGTTCCAAGCATTATAAACTGGACTCCAGAATTCATCTTTAAAATTTTTTACTTTCTTAACTGCAAAGTCTACTACTTTATTATTTTTTATAACAGGCGACACTATATCCGCTGCTTTACCTAAGGCTACACCACTAGTTCCTAAACCAGATCCTAAAATACCACCCCATAGAGCGCCTTCGCCTCCATAAGCAATTAAGTTTTCTGCATTTACATCGGCTTTACCTAGGGCATTTTCTTCTATAAGTTCACCAACTCCAAAGAATGTACCTTCTACTGCAGAGCCAGCACCTTTAGCTATGCCTTTTTTAAGAACCTGTTTTGCAGCTTGTTTTTTACCAGATTCAGCTATAAGTTTGTTAAGACCTTTAACAGTTAATTGTTCAACAGCCTCCCCTGCTCCTGCAGCACCTTTTAGTAGTAGTGTAGATTTTCCGGCTGCTCTTCCTAATAAGCTAGATCCACCTGATAATAATAAGGGACCAACAATACCACCGATTTCTCCAATTGTAGCAGCGCCTTCATTTCTTTCTCTACGTTCACGCAAAGCTTCTCTAGCTTCTTCTCCACCCCACTTAGATATTATTTGATCACTAATACCGAATGTTAGTGATGAACCTGCAGCTTCAACAGCCGTTCTAATGCCTGAGTCGCCGTATTTTTCTTGTAAATCTATCTCCTCACTTACTTCGTCTATTTGATCTGCAGTAAGTCCTCCATCTTGTGGACCAACAGGGGCAGGTTGGGACGCAGCAAAATCCTCTGTAGTGGGATCTACTACAGTTTCGTTTATTGTTTCTTCAATATCTTCTACTTCAAAAATATCATCTGCCATAATAAATCCTTAAATAGGTATTTGAGAATCAGATTTCCAAAAAGTACCAGTTTTGTGTTTTCTTTCTAATCTAATTAAAGCATTAATTACTTTAGCTCTAGACTCTGGGTCATCGTGTGACCAACCTCTTTGAGCTAACATTTCTTTAATTTTTAATTCATTTTGATCAGGTGGTACTTTAATACCTGCTCGTTTTAACTGTTGTCTCATACCGTAGTTAATCTTAGCTTGTAATGTATCTAACATTTCTATCTGAGTTTTATCTCTAGTAAATAACTTTGAAGGATCTCCAATAATTTCATCGGCTAAGGCACGTTCTGTGTCGGTCATAACACCAGGACCAAAGATTTCAAGCCTAAGCGCACCTTTTAAACTTTCTCTTAATACTTTTGCTTTTTTTAATCTTGGATCTAACTCTTTTAACGGTCCAGGTAATATAGTATTAAAACCTATATCTTTTACTAAAGCCTTTAACTCTTTTATATTGTTAATAGATTTTTCACCTGCATTTACATTATCTAAAACTTTTTTCTTCATAGCTACGTCGGGAAATACATACCATAGACCATCTTTAGTAGATTTTACAGCTCGTTTTCTAACATTGTCTTTAGGATATCTAGCATTATAAATCCCCAGCTGCTGATCTGTCATGCCTTTTCCCATAGCAGTAGCGTCTTTAGCCGCTTGCTGTTCTTTTATTAAACCTGCAGTTCCTTTTAAACGTGCGTTTTTTAATTTTTCTCTAGCTATTGCAAGATTAGCTTTAGCTGTTTTATCTTTAGTCATAAACTCGTAATGCTTCATCATCATTTCAATACGTTTTTGTCCAGCTATTTTCTTTTTAACCGCATGGTCCCTATCTAATTTTTGAGATTCTATATCTCTAGTAATTTCCTTATCGATCATTTCATTCCATCTATTCGGACCACCATATCTACCAGAAATATAAGCTCCACCTGCTGCTCCTAATATAGCAGCTATTTTAGATATAGTTCCTTTACTTTTCCAAAATCTATTTGGATCTATTTTTACAAGTTCTGTTTGTTCATTATTAAACTTTTCTATCTCTGCAGCAATACTTCTCTTTTGTTGATCTAACCAAGCTTCATCTTCTTTTGCCTTAGCTAATTCTTGTTCTGCATCAATTTCTGCTTGACTCTTAGTCTTAGTAGTAGAGACATCTTCAGTAATAGTAACCTTTTCAGTTTCTTTTATCTGTGCTCCAGGTTCTTTGCCCTGCGCTGTTCTATCCATAACAGAATATTCTGGAGATTTAGTAGGATCTAAAGGAGTAAGTTCACTTTCAGGAACTCCAGCCACATGTTGTTCTTGGCTAGGATGTATTCCACTAGCTCCTGGAGTCGGTAAACCTCTCATAGAAAGATGAGCATCCTCCTTCATTTCCTCTGTAGGAACTGGTTTTCCTTCGCTATCTGTCTCCACAATCTCACTACTCTCAAAACTTGCTCCAACTCCTGTTGGATCTTTTTGACCGCCCCACTTATATCCGCTATGGGGAGCATATTTTTCGGCATCCATCCTAAGACCAACAAGTTCATTAATTCTAGCACGTTCAACACTCCCTGTTGGATATCTTTTCTGGGCTTCTTGTAATTCTTCAACACTATAACTAGTAAAGTCCTCTTCTTCTAACACTCCACCACCAGAGTTACCTGCAGTTAGGACTTGTCCGCCTGCATTATACTTTTTAACATGACCACCATTCTGCAGTCTTAGTGGTGGTGTATATGGTTCTTCCACGACATCCTCCTTTCCTATAAGAGAAAAATAATCTTCAGGGGATATTTCTACTCTTCCTTTTCCAGGAATATTAATCCAACTTCTTAAATCTAAATGTGCTCCCTTAGAAGCTCCAGTATTACCTACAGTTCCTATATGCTGCCCTTCAGTAATATCGGCTCCTTCGTCAATGTTAAAATCTTTTGCATGAGAATATTGTTGAAACAAAGGATACTGCTTACCATCAACAGTTATAAACTTATTAGTTTGTATTATAATTCTGTTTCCATAACCTGTCCTACTTTCTATTTTATCAAGTACAGTTCCACCTAAAAAAGATTTCATTTTATTGTCTGAGTTTATTAGGTCTAAACCCATATTAACTTCACCACCAGGATGTCTAACTATTTTTCCATCTTTTAAATAATTAAATGGATCTTTATCGCTGTGCGGTCCTACTGCATTAAAAGTTTCAGTAATTGTCCACTCTCCAAACTTAGGAACATTGATCTTAATACGAGCTTTTTTTCCAGCAATCTTTTTAGCATCTTTATAAGAATTGTCTCCAATTACATAGGATTGTACTACACTAGGAGATTCTGAAGTTTCTGTTGTCGCCTCTGAAGCGACTTCTGATCCAGATTGTAAAACATCACCAGGATGATAATACTTTGGTTTTTCCCCAGGTAAATTTCCTGGTTTTTCTAAATCTTTAGCAGTATAACCGTGTTTCTTCATCCACTCAACTATTGCAGATTTTTCCAAAGGTATTTGAAGTTTGTCATCTACTTCGTTGGGCAGACTAAGTTTAAAATCTTCACCCACTTCCATCATTTCGCTTTGTCTAGCAGCTTCTTCAATTTCCGGTTGAAAAGAATCGTAGTTATCTTTTTCTATATTCTCTACTTCAAAATTATCTCCACCTTCAGGATCTTCATAACCGCCTGGCTCTCTAAGCCTAGCCATTTCTAATGCTTCCTCAGAAACCTCTTCTTCTTGTGGAGGAGCCATGTAACCTGGTCTATTAATGTCAGAATAAGTATACCCATATTTATCTTCTTCTTCCCACCACTTTTCATTATTAGTAGCCATGCTATAACCCCCTCCTAGCAGCGATAACATCGCCAAAAGATACTTCATCTTCCTCGCCAAATTTACCTTGTAATTGCTCCAAAAACTGTACTCCACGTTCCCTCTCTTCTTGCTTGTTTTTTGCGCCCTGCGACCTTCCCAGACCACGGACTGTTCTAGCATTTATAACAAATTCTCCATCAGAAAGCAAGGCTGGAATATCATCGGAAGTCTCCGTTCCTGGACCTTCAATACCTCCTCCATCATGATAACCTGATCCATAATCGGCTCCTGGGTATAAGGTCCAAACCCCATAGCCAGTTGATTGATCACCTTCAAAATGCCATTCTGTTCCAGAGGGTATTGAACCTGAAGGATGTCCAGTAGCTAAATCTCCAGCAACTGAAGTATAAACAGTATGATCATAAGAACCTGAAGGAGGTGTAGGACTTCCGCTTCCCCCTCCTGAAACAGTGCCTCCTTGAGATGTAATAGCATCTTTAGCAGCTTTTTCAGACCAACCATCCCTAATCCAATTTGCTATATCGTTTCCAAACATTTTCCAAGCACCTGCAGCGGCTTCTAACCATGCAGTTCTTTCAGCCCCTTCTTTAACATTGGCTAGCTCCATCTGTTTACGACTAGTAGTAGCATCATGACCATACTTAGATTGTCTTTCTCTAGACTCTCTGTCTAATTGAGCACTCATGGCATCACCATATTGTTGCTGAGCTAGTTGCTGTTCTTTTAACTTAGATATAGAAGCATCTCTAGCTAATTCAGCATCGGCAGTTCCTTTAGCCCTGTCATATTGACGCAAACCTGCTGCACTAGGTTGTCCTCTACCCATAGCCATTACAGCCATACGTTCTTTAAGACCTTCTTCTCGTTCACGGCGCATAGCCTCTGCACTAAGAGAAGGAGCTTCTCCAGACGCTCTTTTTTCCATCATTTCCATAAAGCGTTCCCATCTTTCGTTGGGCGCTCCGCTTGGTGGTTTCATATCATCATCTCCTTCCTCAGGTTTAGTTTCTTCAGGTGGTTTTGGGTCTAAAAGTTTGCTTGGATCAGGACCGCCGGATTGACCTGGCTTAGGTGCAGGGACTGGCTTTGATCCATAATTTGTCATATCAACGGTTGTATCTGGAGACATATCACTAAATAGAACTCCAAGACTATCTGGATCTCCAGAAGTACTTGTTATAGTATCTCCAGTAGTAGTAGTAGGAGCAGCTTGCCCATAACCTGCATTTTCATCTCTACTTTCAACCCAGTCATAACCTCTTTCGTCTAAGGCTTCTTCCCTAGTCATAGGTATACCATCATCGGTATAACCGTAAATAGCTGTAGTAGCTCCTTGTCCATCTAAAGCATTAGGATCGTAAGTTACTCCATTTTGTTTATTCCAATTTTCATCTATAGTAGCCTGATATTGTGGATTAGTTGCTACATAATTATCAATAAATGCCTGACCTTCATCGGAGGCTTCATAGTCACTCATGACATCGCCATATTGTCCTAGTTGTTGAACAGTAAGACCTGCTTTGTCCATCATTTCATTAAGTTTTTTATGAGCTTCTTTATTTGGACCTTTTAAAATCGTTTGAATCATTTTAGAAGTTAAATATCTTCCTGCCAGAGCACCTGCACTAGCACCTGCAGCGCCTCCCATAGCTGTTCCTATTAACCCTCCTGCCAATGCTCCTATTTTTCCAGACAACATACCATGAGCTAATTGTCTAAATTTAGCTTTACTAAAGTTAAGACCTTTCTTAGCAGCCCAGGCAGCTTTTGCTTCTATCCTTTTTTGCATAAACGCAGGATCATTTTTCATAGCTTGATCTAAAACTTCATTCTTCATATTAATAAAGTTTCTATATCCTTGTTGATCTTTAAAAGGATCGGGCTTGGGAACTCCACCAACCTGTTCTGTTTTCATAGTCCAATAATTATCTCTATCTTTTTGAGGCAATGAAGATATAGCATCAAGACTCATATCAGGTAAATGACCATTTAATACTATATCTTTTTGATCATCTATAGATAATTCATCAAAACCTACACCACTTTGAGCCATGCTAGTAAAATTTTGTTCAGTCATATGCATAATTGGGGAAGTTCCAGTTAACTGTGCAAAATTTAAAGCTCCTGCTAATGTTGCGTTTGGATTGTACTTTCGTTGCGCCTCCATTTGATCTTCTAATTTCATATTAGCTATATTTTGATAATCTATTTGACTTAACTCAGCACCAGCGTCTAACTTACTTTGAGTATCTGCATCGGCAGCAGCGTCTGCTGTATAAGTCATAGTTGTAGTATCTACAGCCGTAGTATCTGCTGCGCCTCCACCACCGCTGGAAGTTTCAGGAACACTTGCACCTGTAATATAACCTTCATTCTGTAATCTTTGAACTTCATTTGCAGTTAGATCACCCCTTTGATCTGGATCATCCCACATTTCTTGTAATTGACCACTATATTCTACATCTTCTCGTTGTCCCAAAGCCTGTTGGTCTGCATCTTCCTGAGCCGCTACTGCTTCTTCAAAATCCTCTTGAGATTGTGCAGAAGCTTCGTCAAACTGTTCTTGTTGGGCTTGAAGTTCTTCCTGTTCTTTTTGAGCTTCTTCCTGTTCTTTATTGTATTTTTCTCCCTGTTCGTTAAGCTGGTCTAGTGTTAAGTCTGCTCCACCTACAGGATCTAAACCTGGATTAGATAAGTTAACATCACTAAATGGATTTGGAACTGGTCTAGTTGATGCTTGTTGTTGTTGATGTATTTGTTGATCAAGAGGGTCCATAGCTTGAAATTGTTGTACCCCCTCCGCTATACCTTGTCCTGTAGGTCTATCTTCAGCAGGGGTTTCAACAGGAGCCTCTGTATAATTTTCAGGGTTTTCAAAACCCATAGGAGATAGATTTTCTGAAACAGATAACTCTTCTTGAAAAGTGTCAGTTTGTTCTTCTGCAGTTCCCCCAGTAACCTGTTCTTCTTGAGCTTCTGGAGTTTGGTCTGTTCCAGGAGTAGACTCCGCTTCGGTTTGACTAGGATGTGCTCCGCTTGATCCTGGAGCCGTAGCAAAGTACTCACCTTCGTCGGTAATAGTAGTATCATCTATACTGTCTGCTAATTCTTGTTGCTCCGCAACGGCTTCGTCACTATGTGCTAATCCTCCTGAAGTAGCATCTTCAGCAGCTATTGTAGTATCAGTAGTTTGTGCCCCTCCTGCTGAAGATTGAGCCGTACTATGATCAGTACTCCAAGTACTTCCTTTAGACTCCCCATAGGCAGCATCATATCCACGACAACCGCCGCCGCCACCACCGCCGCCGTTATGGACTAGTAGACCGTTAGCAAAGTAAGTATGATTAGCATCCTCATCCCCATCCATGTGAAAATCATACAACACTAAATTGGGATTATTGGTTTCTCCTTCTATCTTTTCTAATTTAACCCTATCTCCATTGATAAGAGTTAAGACTGCTCCTTTTTCTAGCCTAGTACATTCAACACCATAATCTAGCTTAGAAAATCCAGGCATAAGAGATTTCCACTCTCCATCGGCATGAATGGGATGATCTCCTGTTATAAAGTAAGAACCTCTACCATATGAGTATAAAGATCTATAGCCTAATTCAGGATTTGCTATGATTTCTACCTTACCTTTACCAGCTTGAGTCATAAGCTCGTCGCCTATTTGAACATCTTTAGCAGCTATAGTAGTTCCGTCTGCCAGAGAAATTCTAGTGTCAGGGTGAACACAACAACCGCTGTTGCCCCCACTCAAACCAGCATCACTGGCTGTGGACCATCCTTCACTACCCCACCCATTCTTGTAGGGTTTTTTAGCAATTCTATA
>Ga0209228_1001495_pt1 | contig 11672 bp, 8 predicted proteins | sample METZYME_3_150m_FD_187547 | JGI IMG/M metagenome (GOLD analysis project Ga0209228, IMG submission 187547) | Marine microbial communities from oxygen minimum zone in mesopelagic equatorial Pacific - METZYME_3_150m (SPAdes) (version 2) | ecosystem: Environmental > Aquatic > Marine > Oceanic | place...
TTTAGATAGCCATCCTCGGCCGGTTGGCTGCCCTTGAATTTCACCTTCCACTGGGCCATATCGGGGGCCGAGGGGCATTTGAAAAGCTCGGTGCTCTTGCTGCTGGCCCCACCGAGGTATTGGCGGATTTGCGACGGCCAGATCCACGTGGAACCACGGTTGCCGTTGATGCCGACTGGGTAGTGCCCGAAGTCATCCGAAAACGCGATGAGGCCGATCCCCATCTGTCGCAAATTACTCGAACATTTAGCGCCGGTGGCCTTGCTTTTGGCCTTGGCCAATGCAGGCAGTAACATGCCGGCAAGGATCGCGATGATGGCGATCACCACCAGTAATTCGATGAGTGTGAAGCCAAGCCGGTTCTGCCGCAGTTTTTGCATCGGATTGAACAGCGGCAGTCTGTTCCGCTTGGCGAAGTGGCGCAAGTCTTTTGCCTACTTCTCGATGATGAGGTTATCGCGGAGCTTGCCGTCTGCATCGTAGGAGCGGTACACGAGGCGGTTACCGTTGATCTGGATGTCGAGCACTTGGAAGGTGGAGACGTTGGTCATGCCGAACTCGATGTATTCGCGCGGGTCCTGCTCGTAGAACTTGGTGCCGGAGACGGAGACGATGTACACGGTGCCATCGGCGGTGCTGTCGGCTTTTTTTTGGTCCTTCATCGGGTAGGTGCGCAGATAGGCGTGGTCGTGGCCCTGTAGCGCCATGTCGAGGTGGTATTTGTCGAACAGTGGTGTCCAGTGGTCACGAATGCTGGGATTGTCGCGATCCGGGGAGGAGGAATAGGCGGGGTGATGGTAGACGGCGAATTTCCAGGTGGCCTTGCTGTTTTTTAGCACGTTCTCGAGCCAGGCGGATTGGCTTTCGGGGGTCAGGTTGCTGTCTAGCACGAAGAATTCGGCGTTGCTGTACTTGAAGGTGTACGCCCGCTCCGGCTCGACTTTTTCCGGGCCGTTTTTTGGGAGGTCAAACATCTGCAGATACAGGCCGGGGTGGCCGCCTTGGTTTTCGTGGTTGCCGATCGCGGGGACGACCGGTCGCCGGTCGTAAATGCCGCGCGCGTTATGGAACAGGCTGTCCCAGTCGTCGCGTTCGTTGCCGCGATTCACGAGGTCGCCGGCCATGATATAAAATGCCGCATCGGGCCGCTGTTGGAATGCGTCCTGAACCAAGCTGCCCCAGCGGTAGAGGCCGTTCTGCGCGTCGCCCATGTACACGAATGAGAACGGCTCGGTCCGTTCCGGAGCGGTGGTGAATTCGGCCATCTCCGACCAGCCATCGTCCGAGCCGTCGCCGACGGAGTACAGGTAGGTCGTATCCGGCTCGAGGCCGGTGAGGGTGGCCGTGTGCCGGTGGACGATCGGGTCGTTCAGCAGATTGGCATCCTCCATCTTGAACGTCCCGGCCTTGGTCCGCTTTGGCCGGGCCGGCTGGAATCGGTTGTAGGCTGATTTTTTTACCCACTGCACCTGGCCCTTGTCCACGCCCATCCCTGTGCGCCATTGGATGGTTTGGGTCGTCTGCGGGTCGCCGCTCCACGTCAGGATGATTTGGTCCGGCTTGGCCAGGGCCGGGTGGTTCGTGTTGTTGAACAGGTTGATGAGCTTGGCGTCATCGCGGCTTTCGTATTGGGTGCGGATCACGGTCAGTCCGGAGAGTATGCCGGGCAGCACAGGCAGTTCGGGCATCGCTTCGGGACGGTCGACGAACGGCTGGAGTCCGTCCTTGAGTGCGCCCACACGGAGTTGCCCGGGGTAAAGTTCGGTGACTTCCAGCTTCGTTTCTTTCGTGAGCGGCATTAGTGCTACGATGTAATGGGAATTCCCGCCGGTGAGCGAGTTGACGCCAAGCCCGATCTTGCCAGCCTCGAAGTCTTTCATCCAAAAATCCACCTCCGTGCCTTGTATCGTGATTTTGAAGCCCATTGGCTTGAAGTCGCGTTTCTTCAGCCAGAACGGTTTGTCTCCCATGGCCGCGTCGCGGATGATGATCACTTTCACGGGTACGTTGACACGGAATGTGACGTGTTCTGTCCCCAGCGTGTTGAGTTCCTTTTCAGTCAGCAGCGACTTGGCTTTGGCGGCGTCCATCGCGAGCAGATCCTTCTGTGGGATTGTTTTGCGGAAGCGATCGACGATTCCGGCCACCGTGTCGTGCACCGACGGATGCAGGCCGACGTGCGCCTGGCCAAGCGCGGCAGTGAACAAAAGAGCGGCCAGAGCGGTGTGCGGACGATATTTTTGAGTATAATGAACCATGTGATTTACAAGCGGATACGACAGCGTAAAGGCCATCGTGCCGGTCGGCGGGCGGGCACGCTATGCCACATGGCCAAGCGATGCACGTTCAAACAGATGAGGGCTTGGCCAAGCGGCGTGAAAAGGGGATTGCATCGCTTGGCCACGCATGCAACATCCGCCGTGAACCGTTGGCAGTGCATGAACCGTGCGGCCAACGGAAACAGGGAACCATGCTGAGCATTTACGGAAATTCTTCCGGCCGATTTTGTGACGGCGTCAGTCGCCGAAACTTTATCAAGATTGGCGGCTTGGGCATGGGCGGCCTGGCGTTGCCGGAGCTGCTGCGGGCCTCCGCATCCTCGGGCGGCGGCAAGCGCGAAAAATCCATCATCATGATTTACCTGCCCGGCGGCCCGCCGCATCAGGACATGTACGACCTGAAGATGGACGCGCCGAGGGAGATTCGCGGCGAGTTCAAGCCGATCCGTACCGCTGTGCCGGGCATTCACATCAGCGAGATGCTGCCACTGATCGCCAGGCAAATGCACCGGGCGACGCCGATCCGCTCCATCGTCGGCGCGCGTGACGAACACTCGAACCACATCTGCTTCACAGGCCACACGCTCGGTTCGCAAAAACCGGCGGGAGGTTGGCCCACCTTTGGCGCGGTGATCTCCAAGCTGCAGGGGACGCGGAACCCGTCGCTGCCGCCGTTCGTCGGGCTCGAGCCGAGGATGAAGCATCGTCCGTACAATGCCGCTAAGCCCGGTTTTTGTGGCGTGGCGCACAAGTCGTTCCGGCCCGAGGGCGACGGCAAGGCGGACATGACGCTCAAGGGTATCAGTCTCGACCGGCTGAAGGACCGGATGGGGTTGCTGCAGAGTTTCGACCAGTTTCGTCGCGACGTCGATACTGCCGGATTGATGGAGGGGATGGATGCCTTTAACCAGCAGGCGTTTGGCATCCTGACCTCAAGCCGCCTGGCCGAGGCGCTTGACCACACCCTCGAACCTAGGCGCACGATCGAGATGTACGGCAAGGGTGACACCGGCATCCGCGGCGATGCCGCGCCACGCATCCTCGAGCAATTCCTCGTCGCCCGTCGTTTGGTCGAGGCCGGCGTGCGGGTGGTCACCGTGGCGTTCAGTTTTTGGGATTGGCACGGCAACAACTACGGCAACGCCCGCAGCGACATGCCGATGTTCGACCAGGGCGTCTCGGCGCTCATCCGGGATTTGCACGATCGCGGCCTCGACAAAGACGTGGCCGTCTGCGTGTGGGGCGAGTTCGGTCGCACGCCGAAAATCAACAAGGACGGCGGCCGCGACCATTGGCCGCGCGTCTCGTGCGCGCTGCTGTCCGGCGGCGGCATGAAACACGGCCAAGTGATTGGCGCGACCGACCGCTTGGGCGGCGAAGCCTCCGAGCGGCCGGTGCATTTTATGGAGGTGCTGGCCACGCTGTACAATCACGTCGGCATCGACACCGACACAGCCACGCTGCCCGACCTCACCGGCCGGCCGCACTATATCACCGACGGCCACAAGCCGATCCGCGAACTAATCTGACTCTGCTTGGCCAAGGTCACCACCATCTGTAACTGGGATCCGGTTTCGGGCCGGTGTAGTTCCAGTTGTACGCCTCCTTGGGAAACTCGAAAAACTCGGTGTGACCGTCGCCGAGCAGCACGTTGAATCGATACTGGTCGTGGTAGTTGTGCCACTGGCTCCGGAGGTGCGTTTTTTTTCGGTCCGCCCACCACGGCCAGTCGCCGGTCACCAGCTTGTTCGACGGGCTGCGGCTCATCTCGGACGACTTCATCGGGCGACGCGAGCTGCGCAAGTCGTAGTTGGAATCGCCAGTGACATGCTGGATGCGCAGCGTCTCCACCGACCACACGGTCAGGTAACTGTTGCCCCAGCCGTCGTAGCAGCTCCGGATTTTTTTCGGGAACTTGTCGGTGTGCAGCGAGTCGCCCTTGTCGGCCGGGCAGTGGAACACGCCGAACGAAGGCGCGTAGGCGTTGAGCGGCCGCTTCTCCGGTTTCACCAAGCCGCCGTGCAGGGTCATTTCGCCCTTTTTGCCGCCGAGCGCGCCCCACTGCGAATAGGCCGGGTAGTAGTCCTCGTTGTCATCGACATACATGGCAAACGCCAGTGCATGCTGGTGTAGGTTGCTGTTGCAGCGGGCGGCCTTGCTTTTCTCCTTGGCCCGGCCAAGCGCGGGCAGGAGCAGCGAGGCGAGGATGGCAATGATCGCGATCACGACCAGCAACTCGATCAGCGTGAAGCCATTCCGTCGTGGAGCAATTGTTCCCATTGAGACGAACCGAAAATCTACCGGGCTGCCGGGTGCGCGGCAAGTGGCAAACCGGCTGCGCTTGGCCAAGCGAAACCCGCCGATTGACATTGCGCGGTTCTCCAAGGACATTAACCGGCTTTTGGAGATGCAAACCAAGGTGAATCGATTGTTGTTAACCGGAGCCGCGCTGGCTTCGCTGGGTGGCTTGGCCGAGGCCGAGTTATCGTTCGAGAAACAGGTTCAGCCGGTGCTCGCATCGGCCTGCCTGAGCTGTCACGGCGAGAAAGATGACAAGGGCGAGCTTCGACTCCACACCCATGAAGGGCTGCTGGAGGGTAGCGAGTATGGCAAGGTCGTCGTGCCCGGCAAGCCGGAGAAAAGCTCGCTTTACACCTCCACCGTACTGCCGCCGGACGACGACGACATCATGCCGCCCAAGGGCGAACTGCTCACGAGCGACCAGGCTAACGTGCTCAAGGAATGGATCGCCGCCGGGGCCAAGTGGCCGGAGGGGCTGGTCATCCAGCAGGTGCGCCGGATCGATTTTGCCAAGGATATCAAACCGATTTTGGAGTCGTCCTGCGTGAGTTGCCACCGCGAGGGGCACGACAAGGGCGACTTGCGGCTCGACGAGCGCGAGCACGCCTTCGAGGCCGGCGAATACGGCACGGCGGTCGTGCCATTCGACCTGGAGAAAAGCACGCTTTACCAGAGTGTGACGCTGCCGGCCAACCACGACGACCTGATGCCGCCATCCAACAAGGGCGGCCCGCTGCCGCAGGAGCAGCTCGACCTGTTGCGCGACTGGATCGTGCAGGGCGCCGCCTGGCCCGAGGGGCTGAAACTCGAGCAGACCCGCCGCGACACCGGCAAACAACCCGTCGCTGGCGGAAGCCTCGCCGCCGCGCCCAAGGTTGTCATCGACATACGCACGAAGACGATCGAGAAGCTCATCAGGCAACTCGAGCCAACCATGAAGCCGTACGAGGAGGAGATTCCCGGGACCGGCGTCAAGTTTGAGATGGTGCCCATCCCGAGTGGCGAATTCGTGATGGGCAGTCCCGCCGATGAACCCGGCCGGAAGGCAACCGAGGGGCCGACGCACACGGTGAAGATCGCGCCGTTCTGGATGGGCAAGACCGAGACCACGTGGAACACCTACACGCTGTTCATCTACGAGGAGGAGGAACGAATGGTGATGAAGATTCGCGGCTACAAGCCGGAACTCAACGCCGTCTCCGATGCCGTCGCTCGGCCAACCACGCCGTACGTCGAGATGAGCTTCGGGATGGGCACCGACGATTTCCCGGCGATCAGCATGACCCAGCACGCCGCCAACACCTACTGCAAATGGCTTACCGCCAAGACCGGCCACTACTACCGCCTGCCGACCGAGGCCGAGTGGGAGTACGCCTGCCGCGCCGGCACCACCACGATGTACAGTTTCGGTGACGATCCCGCATTGCTCGGCGAGCACGCCTGGCACGAGGGCAACAGCGACTTCAAGTACCAAAAAGTCGGCACGAAAAAACCCAACCCGTGGGGCCTGCACGACATGCACGGCAACGTGTCCGAGTGGGCGCTAGACCAGTTCGTCCCGGGAATTTACGCAACATTCAAGGAGGCCGTCTCCAACCCGTTCGAATACGGCAAGTCGCTCTACCCCCGCGTCGCGCGCGGTGGCTCATGGATGGACAAGCCGCAGGGACTGCGCAGCGCCGGCCGTATCGCGTCCTCGGCCGACTGGAAGTTCCAGGATCCGCAGTTGCCCAAGAGCATCTGGTACCACACCGACGCCCAATTCCTCGGGTTTCGCGTGATTCGGCCGCTGATCGTCCCCTCGGCCGAGGATATGCATAAGTATTGGACAACCGAGGGTGAGCCGGATTAAGCTGCCTCCCGGTTCCTTTCCAATTTTGAACAAAAACCGTCTAATGAAACACAACAATAATATCGAAAAAAACGACTCACGGCTGGATCGCCGTGGTTTTCTCAAGTCCAGTTCAGCGATCGCTGGCAGTGCGGTGGCGTTGGGCAGCCTGTCCATCGAGCGCGGCGCGTTCGCCCAGTCCAGTGATACGATCAAGGTGGCACTGGTCGGCTGCGGCGGCCGTGGCTCCGGAGCGGCCAACCAGGCACTCAGCACCGCGGGCGACGTCAAGCTCGTCGCCATGGCCGATGCCTTCAAGGATCGCATGGACGGCAGCCTCAAGGGATTACAAAAAAATCACGGCCTGAAAGCGGACGTGAAAGAGGAGAATAAGTTCATCGGTTTCGATGCCTACAAAAAAGCCATCAGCATGGCCGACATGGTGATCCTGGCGACGCCCCCGGGCTTTCGGCCGATCCATTTTGCCGAGGCGATCAAGCAGGGCAAAAATGTTTTTATGGAGAAGCCGGTGGCCGTCGACGGCAAGGGTGTCCGCCAAGTGCTGGCCGCCGCGAAGGAAGCCAAGAAGAAAAATTTGAAAGTCGGCGTTGGTCTCCAGCGCCATCATCAGCTGGGCTATCAGGAAGTCATCAAGCGCATTCAGGACGGTGCCATCGGCGATATTGTCTCCGCACGCGCTTACTGGAACGGCGGCGGCGTCTGGGTGCGTGACCGCAAGGGCTTTGAGCAGAGAGCTGGACGCAAGCTCACCGAGATGGAATACCAGATGCGCAACTGGTACTACTTCGTCTGGCTGTGCGGCGACCACATCGATGAGCAGCACATCCACAATCTTGACGTCATCAACTGGGTTAAGGGCACCCATCCGGCGAGTTGCCAGGGACTGGGCGGGCGCGAGGTTCGTACCGGCATCGACCATGGCGAGATTTTTGACCACCACGCCGTCGAGTACAAATACCCGGATGGCAGCTACATGTTCAGCCAATGCCGCCACATCCGTAACTGCTGGAACAGCGTGTCCGAGCACGTGCAGGGGACCAAGGGCCGGGCGACCGTGAGCGGCCCGCATGCATTGTCCGGCAATGACGGGAAACAAACCTGGCGCTTCCCAGGTGGCGGCAAAAATCCATACCAGCAGGAGCACGACGACCTGTTTGACGCCATCCGAAACGACAAGCCGTACAACGAGGCATTCTACGGCGCACACAGCACGCTGACTTCCGTGATGGGCCGCATGGCCACCTATTCCGGCAAAATGGTTACCGCTGATGAGGCGTTGAACTCCCAGGAAAACACCATGCCGGAAGTGCTCGGCTGGGAGGCGGCTCCGCCGACCCTGCCGGACGAAGACGGTCGCTACTCTATCCCCGTCCCGGGCAGAACCCGCTTCGCCTAGGTCAAGCGGTAGGTGGGGCGTGCTGTTCCAGCGCGCCGCCGGGGCCAGTAGAATCCCTCGGCCAAGTGCAGCGGCTAACCGGCCGCCGGCAGGAGGATGCTGAATGTGGTGCCGGGGGGGCTTGGCTTGATTTTGATGCGGCCGGCGTGGGACTCGACAATGCGCCCGACGATGGCCAGGCCAAGGCCGGTTCCGCCCGACTTGCTGGTGTTGAGCAACGAAGTGAAGGCGCGCTCGCGCGTCTCGGCGTCCATCCCGCAGCCGGTGTCGGTGAACTCGATGCGGATGTGAGTTGGCTCCGGTGCCGACTTCGGCAGGTGGATGGCCCGCGTCTCGATGGTTAGGCGGCCGCCATCCGGCATGGCCTCCAGCGCGTTGAGGGTGAGATTCAAAAACACCTGACTCAGCTGCGGCGCATCGGCACTCATCTGCGGCAGGGCCTTGGCCAAGCGCGTTTCCAACTCGACTTTTTGCTGCGCTATTTTTCGGCGCACGAGGATGCTCAGGTCGTTGATGAGCTTGTTGACGTCGGTGGGCTGGAGTTGCGGCTCGGCGTTGCGGGCGAAGGTGAGGATCTGCTCGACGATGGTGTTCAGGTGATCCATTTTTTCGCCTATGATCCGTACGTCCTCGGCGCGCGGGTCGTCTGCCGGAAACTCAAGACCAAGTGAGTGGTATAGCATCTTGAGGACGGTGAGCGGGTTGCGGATCTCGTGCGCCACCTCGCCGGCGAGCAGGCCAAGCGCGGAGAGCTTTTCGTTTTGCCGAAGCAATTCCTCCGACTCGACGATGCGGTCGAGCAGCCGCGCCTTCTCGATGGCGATGGCGGACAACTCGGCCAGTGCCATGGCGATGCGGATTTCGTCGTTGGAGAAAACGTAGGCGTCGGCCTTGTAAATGTTGAGCGTGCCGATGGCGCTCCCGCCGAAAACCAGCGGCACGCTCAGCAGGGCGACGAGCCCCTCCTCGCGCGCCATGTTCTGCTGCTGGTAAGCGTTGGAAGTCTGGATATTCTCGATCTGAAGCGGCTTCATGCGGTGCACCACCGCGCCGAGAAAGCTGTCGGACACGACGACGTCCGACTTGTTGAGGTAGGCTTCCCCGGCGCCGTGTGAGGCACCAAGGGTCAACAGGTCGCCGCTCTCGTCGAGGAGCTGCAGCGCGCTGGTCCGGGCGCTCATCAGGCTGCACGCCTCGCGGGTGATGGCGGTCAGCGCATCGTCGAGATCAACGGCGGAGTTGATCGCCTGGCCGACGGTGATGAGCGACTCGAACAGGTCGGCCCGGATGCGAGACCGCTCGTAAAGGAAGGCGTTGTGAATGACTGTCGCCGCCTGGCTGGCCAACTCAGTCAGTAGCGCCTGGTCGGTTTCGGAAAAGGCGTTTAGCTGGTCGGAATCCACATTGATCACGCCGCGAATGGAGCCGTTGACCTCTAGTGGCACGGCCAACTCGGAACGGGTGTGACCGTGAATCTGGACGTAGCGGGCGTCCTCTCGCACATCCGGCACGAGAGCTGTTTTGCCCTGTTGGGCCACCCAGCCGGTGATGCCTTCGCCGATGCGCAGCTTCAATCTCAAGGAGCCGTCCGGCAGCCCGTGCGCGGCCTGTATCTCGAGTAACCTGTCGGTGGGGTTGATGAGCACGACCGAGCCGGTGGTGGCACCTACGAGGTCAACCGCCTCGCGCACGATGAGCCCAAGTGCCTCCTGTTGGTCGAGGGCTGAGTGGATGACCTTGCTTACCTGATAAAGCCGCTGGAGTTGGGCAGGATCAATGGCTGGATGGATTTTGGTGTTGTCGTTCACCGCTTGGCCAATGATGGAAGCTCGGCAGCCATTTCACAAGGCTACGTCGTTGACACGGTCGGAGGCATGGTGTAACCCAATCAAGTCACTTTGTGTATAATGATAAACTTCTGGCTATCGGCTGGCGGATCAACTAATAAAAATGAACACTCAATCCATACTATTCACTATGGTGGCCGCGTTGGTCACTGTCGGCTGCGGACATCACAGTCATCACCGGGATGATGAGAGCCTTACAGGTAAAGTGATCAAGTATCCCTTTCGGATGACCGGTTACGCCATCGGAGCCCCGTTTCACCCGTTCAAATCCGCCCGCAAGGCATTTGACGCCACGGTAGACATTCCCGAAAAAGTGGTATCGTCGACCTCTGGCGCATTGTTTGGTCATGACCATGATCACGATGGTGATCGCCACCACGATGATCGAGACCGTGATGACCGAGACCGTGATGACCGAGACCGTGATGACCGAGACCGTGATGACCGAGACCGTGATGACCGAGACCGTGATGCCGAGGACAACGACAGAAAGTCCAAGCGTAAGCGGAGCTAACAGGGGAAAAAAACCCAAAGAGTCAATCGGATAGCAAAGAAAATCCTTTTTAGCATGTTTTGGCCAAGCGGGTTGGCCAAGTGGAGTTTACTCGTACCGAAGCGCCTCGATGGGATTTAGCCGGGAAGCTTTGTAAGCCGGGAACAAACCGGCAATGATCCCTGTAAGGATGCTGAAGGTGAGCCCTATAAAAAGGGCTTCCCACGTGATGATGGGCACGTTCTGCTGGGGAATCAGTTGAGTGAGTAGCCAAATCGTTCCGAACGAAGTGGGTAGGCCTAACAATCCACCCAAAATGGCAAGAGAAGAGCTTTCCATCATAATTTGAATAAAAATTGAAAAGTCATTAGCGCCTAGGGCTTTGAAAGTTCCGATCTCGCGAATTCGTTCGTTGATGCTGGCAAGCATGATGTTCATGACACCGATACCGCCAACGAAGAGACTCAGCGCTGAGATAATGAGCCCAATCAGGTTTGCATTTTTTATGCGTTCCTCTGCGCTAGCAATGCGACTCGCATATGTAGAGAATTCAAAATCCTCAACTCCATTGTGAGTATGCAGGAGGATATTGCGGGCCTGATCCAAAGCTTTCTCCATGTGGGTTAACTCCGCTACCTTGATATCTATATCTGTCAAGTTGGGTTCTGGGGTGTCATCAGTTCCACTGGAGACTTTGAATCTCATCCACATAGTGTTAATTGGAATATAAACTACATTGTTTTTGTGATAAAACCCGTCTCGCCGAAAACGGTATCTGGCATTTCGCCTGGGTCCGGTGCGATCTTTGTGGTTTTGTCTCTCGAGTTCCCTTCGCTTTTGCTCGGCATCGGTCATATACTCGATGAACATTCCTATCACGGTGAACGGTTGCCGGTTAATATGGATGATTTTCCCCACTGGATTGATCTCTTGATCGGTTGATTCCGGATCACCGAACAGTCGATCTCGAATATGGGAGCCAATAACGCAAACCGGTTTTGCTCCCCGCTCATCCAACTCGTTAAAAAATCGTCCGTACTTAAGAGTATGTCGATTCATCTGCAGTACGACCGGCCAGGCCCCAATGAACTCGGAAGGATAGCAACTGCGCCGTTGATATGTGATACGGGCACGGTGCCCCATTTCCGGGGAAACATGAGAAAGCAAGGTGGCCCCTCGTTTGAGTGCATAGACATCATTCAGCGTTTTGCCAGGTGATGTGTCGGCTATATGGTTCTGGTAGTCTGGGGGGTCACTATCGTGAATGAGTACTTTGTTTAGGCCTCCATAAATAATAATATTGTCCCGCATTCCTTTTTCGAGCCCTTCCACGATGGCGGACATCGCCACCACGCTGGCCACGCCTAAAATGATTCCGAGCATCGTTAGTATTGACCGAAACCAGTGAGCGTAGACTTCCTGAAGGCCAAGAATGAACAGGCTAATAAATCTCATCAAATGTCTGCAACGCGTGGTGAGGCAGAATCGAAAAACAGGGGAAGAC
>Ga0209228_1001499_pt1 | contig 11652 bp, 6 predicted proteins | sample METZYME_3_150m_FD_187547 | JGI IMG/M metagenome (GOLD analysis project Ga0209228, IMG submission 187547) | Marine microbial communities from oxygen minimum zone in mesopelagic equatorial Pacific - METZYME_3_150m (SPAdes) (version 2) | ecosystem: Environmental > Aquatic > Marine > Oceanic | place...
TTACCATGATCAACATGACCTATCGTGCCAATATTTACATGGGGCTTTGTACGTTCAAATTTTGCTTTAGACATATTATTTATTCTCCTTAATTAAATTTAGGAAGCCTTTCCATGTACTTGTTCGATAATTTCTGTTTCAATTTTTGATGGCACACGTTGATAATTTGAAAATTCCATATGAAATACTGCACGACCTTGAGTCAATGATCTTAAATCAGTAACATATCCAAACATTCTACTTAAAGGAACCACTGCATTTAAAACATGAGCTTCTTTTCGCTGTCCCATACCTTCCACTTTTCCTCTTCGAGAGTTAATGTCGCCCATTACATCTCCCAAATATTCTTCAGGAACTATTACCTCAACCTTCATCATGGGCTCCATCAATACTGGACTTGCTTTTTTACATGCTTGTTGGATTGCCATTGATCCTGCAATTTTAAAAGCCATTTCGGAAGAGTCCACATCATGATACGATCCAAAAACTAATTCAACTCTAACGTCTTCAAGAGGATATCCTGCTAATACACCATTTTTAATAGCTTCTTCCATGCCTTTTTTAACAGAAGGAATGTATTCTCGAGGTATTACTCCGCCTACAATCTTATCTTCAAAATGAAACCCTTTTCCAACCTCATTAGGTTCAACATTAATAACAACATGACCATACTGACCTCTTCCACCACTTTGTCGTACAAATTTTACATCTATTTTTTCAACCTTTTTCGTAATTGCTTCGCTAAATGCAACCTGAGGCTTACCAATATGAGCCTGAACTTTAAATTCTCTTAATAATCTATCAATTAGAATTTCTAAATGCAGTTCTCCCATGCCTGCAATTATCGTCTGACCAGTATCTTCATTGGTCGAAAGCTTAAATGTTGGATCTTCTTCGCTAAGTTTTGCTAGAGCTTTTGATAAATTATCCTGTTCAGCTTTACTAACAGGCTCAACGGAAACTTCTACTACCGGTTCTGGGAAATCCATAGATTCTAATAAAATACCATGTTTTTCATCGCAAACTGTATGGCCAGTATTTGTATTTTTTAAACCAACAACAGCAACTATCTCACCAGCAGCAACCTCATCACGTTCTTCTCTTTTATTGGCATGCATTTGCAGAATTCTACTGACTCTTTCTCTTTTGCCAATATTAGAGTTATAAATATAGGATCCTTTATCTAATTTCCCCGAATAGACACGCATATATGTTAGTCTACCAACGAATGGATCTGTCATTATTTTAAATGCAAGGGCACTAAAAGGAGATTCCAAATTAGGTTCTCTCTTAATTTCAACTTCATTATCATTAGGATCATAACCAATGACTTCTCCAACATCTATAGGCGATGGTAAAAAATCTACGATTGCATCTAATAGTCTTTGAACTCCCTTGTTTTTAAATGCTGATCCACAAAGCGTGGGAACAAAAGTATTATCAATACATCCTTTTCTTATAGCAGCTTTTAACTCATCTACAGAAATTTCTTCGCCTTCTAAATATTTTTCTAATAAATGCTCATCATAGGCTGCAGTTTCCTCAATAAGATGATGACGCCATTTATTTGCTTCTTCAACCATATCGTGAGGTATATCAGAGTATTCAAATCGAGCACCTAAAGTTGATTCATTATAAAGTATAGCCTTCATATCTAAAAGGTCAATTATCCCAGTAAACAACTCTCCTGCTCCAATAGGTATAACTATAGGTAAAGGATTAGCGCCTAATCGTTCTTTCATCATTTCAAGAACATTAAAATAATCTCCACCAACTCTATCCATCTTATTAACAAAGGCCATCCTAGGAACATTGTATTTGTCTGCTTGTCGCCAGACTGTTTCACTTTGCGGCTCAACACCTCCAACCGCACAAAAGACAGCAACGGAACCATCCAAAACTCTCAATGAACGCTCAACTTCAACAGTAAAATCAACATGCCCAGGTGTATCAATAATATTTATTCTATGATCGTTCCATTCAGCGGTAGTAGCAGCAGAAGTTATTGTAATTCCTCGTTCTTTTTCTTGATCCATCCAATCCATAGTAGCGCCACCATCATGAACCTCTCCTATCTTATGAGTACGCCCTGTGTAAAAGAGTATTCTTTCAGTTAATGTAGTTTTACCTGCATCTATATGGGCCATAATCCCAATGTTTCTTACGATATTTAAATTATTTTTTGACACTTTTCTATTAATCTCACTAATTAATTTCTAAAATGAGCAAAAGCTTTATTTGCCTCAGCCATCCTATGTGTATCTTCTTTTTTCTTAATTGCGCCACCTTCATTATTGGAAGCAGATATAAATTCAGCAGCTAATCTTTCAGACATCGGTTTTCCAGACCTAGCTATGGCTGAATTAATCAACCAATGCGAAGCAAGAAAAAACTTCCGACCTCTAGGCACTTCAATCGGCACCTGGTATGTTGCACCACCAACTCTTCTTGATTTTACCTCAACCATAGGAGATGTATTCTCTATAGCTTTTTCAAATATTTTAATGCCATCAGATTTTGTTCTCTGCTTGATTATATCCAAAGCATTATAAAATATTTTTTCAGCAATACCTTTTTTTCCACCTTTCATCAAATAATTAATAAATTTTGATATAGAAAGATCTTTAAAAACTGGATCAGGTAATATTTTTCTTCTTTCTGGCCTTCTTCTTCTCATAACTAAATTTTCTTATTATTTTGGTTTTTTAGCACCATACCTTGAACGGCTTGTTGTGCGATCAGATACACCTGATGTATCTAATGTTCCTCTTACAATATGATATCTTACACCAGGTAAATCCTTAACACGACCACCTTCAATTAAAACAATCGAGTGCTCTTGCAGGTTATGGCCCTCGCCAGGAATATAAGCTGTAACTTCCATCCCATTAGTTAACCTAACACGCGCAACTTTACGCAAAGCAGAATTAGGCTTCTTAGGTGTTGTAGTATACACACGTGTGCAAACTCCTCTCTTCTGAGGATTTCCCTTTAAAGCCGGAGTAGCTGTTTTCTTTACTAAACGCTTTCTCCCTTTTCGAACTAATTGGTTTATCGTCGGCATATCATTTGCTCAATAGCCAACTAAGTTAAAATATATATTTATATACATCAATTATATTATTCCTTCTTCTGTTTAGCTTACCGCTGCACTCATTGAATCAGCATCTTCTTCTTTTTCCTCATTATCTCCAACTACTATATTCCTCAAGTTTAGCAGACCTGTACCCGCTGGAATTAATCTGCCGACAGCAACATTTTCTTTCAATCCTCGTAAATAATCTGTTTGGCCTGCAGTAGCAGCATTGGTTAGAACTCTAGTTGTTTCTTGGAATGAAGCAGCTGAAATAAAACTATCTGTATTTAATGAAGCTCTTGTTATACCCATAAGCAATGGTTCAAAAGTCGCTGGTTTAGTCTTTGTATATTTCGCTGGTTTCTTCCCTGCTTCCTTCAGTTCTTTATTATTATCATTAAACTCCTTTTTATCCACCAACATATCTTTCTCATAGTCTGATTCACCAGGGTTAGTTACTCTAACCATTGATAATATCTTATTATTAGCGGCAAAAAATTCGCTTCTATTTATTCTGTCTTTAGGTAAATATTCAGTATCTCCAGACTCAACAACGCTAATTTTCTGCATCATCTGGCGAACTATAACTTCTATATGCTTATCATTAATCTTAACTCCCTGTAAACGATAAACCTCCTGAATTTCATTTACTAAATATTCTCTAGCCTTATTAGCTCCTAGAATTTTTAATATATCCATTGGTGAAGTTGAACCTTCGCAAAGCTGTGTTCCAGCGATTATTCTATCAAGCTCATGTACGATAACATGCTTACCATAAGGTATTCTATACTTCTTTTTATCGCCATCTTTTGACTCAACAATAATCGTTCTTACCCCTCTTTTGGTATCCCCAAATTTTACAGTACCATCTATCTCACTAACCACAGATGGATTCTTCGGATTTCGTGCTTCAAATAATTCTGCAACCCTAGGCAATCCTCCAGTTATATCACGTGTTTTTCCAATATCTCTAGGAATCTTTACTAGCGTCTGCCCTCTGGAAACTTTTTGTCCGTCCATGACAACTAAAGTTGCGCTAACAGGAAGGATTGTTCCTCCAGCAAGTATATTACCCTTATTGTCTTTTATTTCAACTTGTGGACTAAGACGTCTGTCTTTAGCCTCAATGATAACCATCTGTTTTTTCCCGCTCTCCACAGCTTCCACTTGATAAGTGTCCCCTTCAACAAAATCTTTTAAAAATATCAATCCTGTTTTCCTGGCAAGTATTACATCTGTATATGGATCCCATTGAAAGAGAACAGTCCCAGATTTAATTTTTTGACCACTTTTAACCAATATATTTGATCCATACGGTATATTATATTGAACTAATATTTTATCCTTATCCTTAATAAACACTTTACCATTACGAACCATACAACGATTAACTAATAAACCGCCTTCGTCTTTTGTTTGCGCTATTTCAATATCTTCAGAAAATTCTATTGAACCTGCCCTGTTTGTTTTCATTTCTGATTGTTCAATTATCCGGGTAGCAGTACCTCCAATATGAAAAGTTCTTAATGTTAACTGTGTTCCAGGCTCACCAATACTTTGAGCTGCCTGTATACCAACAGCTGTTCCAAGATCTACTATATCATGAGTAGAAAGATTCCAACCATAACATTTAGCACACACTCCTCGGGAGGAATCGCATGTCAGCACAGACCTTATTCGCAGATTTTCTACATTTGAATCTGCAATAACTTCTGCTTCTTTATCACCAATAATCTGACCGTTTTTAATTAACTTTTTACCATCTAAAATAAAATCATCAAGAATTGTTCTACCTAATATTCTATCAGCTAGAGGTTCAATAATCTCTTCCCCCTCCTTAAGGTCTGATACAAGAAGCCCATTAATCGTACCACAGTCATTTTCATAAATGACAACATCTTGAGAAACATCAACCAATCTTCTTGTTAAGTAGCCAGCATCAGCTGTTTTAAGAGCTGTATCAGCCAATCCTTTTCTAGCTCCATGAGTAGAAATAAAATACTCTAAAACTGATAAACCTTCTTTGAAGTTTGATATGATAGGAGATTCTATAATTTCTCCCTTACCCCCAGTCATAGATTTTTTCGGCTTAGCCATCAATCCTCTCATCCCGGCTAACTGTTTTATTTGATCTTGACTTCCCCGCGCACCTGAATCTGCCATCATATACACAGGATTAAAACCTTGTCCATTATTTTTCAATCCATCCATCATAGTTGCAGCAACTTGATTAGTAGCATGAGTCCATATATCAATTACTTTATTGTATCTCTCACCTTCAGTCAGAATATGACGCCTATACTTATCACTTATAGCATCAACCTTTTTCTGTGCATCAGCAATAATATCATCTTTCTGATCAGGAATCATAACATCGCCAATGGAGATTGAGCATCCTCCCTTAGTAGCTGTAGAAAAACCTAAATCTTTAAGATTATCTAAAAATTCAACCGTCTTATGGTTTCCAGCGATCAAATATGATTGATTAATAATTTTAGCTAAGTCACCCTTTGCAATTGTTAAGTCTATAAAGCTAAGCTCTTCAGGTACAATTGAATTAAATATTACCCTACCCACTGTAGTCTCTTTATGCCATGAATCATTATGACGAATATTAATTATGGCATGCATATCTACGGATTTATTTTCATAAGCCAATAAAACCTCATCAATCGATGAGAAGGATTTGCCCTCACCCTTAGCACCTTTCAAAGGACGAGTTAAATAATAACAACCTAACACCATATCTTGTGAAGGAACAGAGATAGGTTTTCCATTAGCCGGATGAAGCACATTATGACTTGAAAGCATCAGGACTCGCGCTTCCATCTGGGATTGGGCACTTAATGGAACATGCACCGCCATTTGATCTCCATCAAAATCAGCATTAAATGCCGCACATACTAGAGGATGAAGGTGTATAGCCTTCCCATCAACAAGTATAGGCTGAAACGCTTGTATGCCTAGACGGTGAAGCGTTGGAGCCCTATTTAGCAATACAGGGTGATCCTTTACCACATACTCGAGCACTTTATAGACTATTGGCTCTTGCTTTTCAATCATTAATTTTGCACTTCTTGGTGTTTCACTATAACCTCTTGCCATTAATTCATAAATCATATGAGGTTTAAATAATTCAAGAGCCATGTTCTTAGGTAGTCCACACTCACTCATCTTCAAATCTGGCCCAACCACAATCACTGAACGACCAGAATAGTCAACTCTTTTTCCCAGTAAATTTTGTCTAAAACGACCAGTCTTTCCACGTAACATATCTGAAATTGATTTCAATGGCCTTCTCGTTCCACTCCGAATTGCTGTCTTTCTACGACTATTATCAAATAATGCGTCTACAGCTTCTTGTAACATTCTTTTTTCATTTCTTAGAATAACATCAGGCGCACCAATCTCTATTAACTGTTTTAAACGATTGTTTCGAATAATTATTCGACGATATAAATCATTTAGGTCACTTGCCGCGAACCTTCCGCCCTCTAAAGGAACAAGAGGCCTTAATTCTGGTGGAATAACTGGTAAGACAGAAATTACCATCCATTCTGGCTGGTTAATTCTTTTCTTTGATAATGCGGGTAAAAAAGTTTTTACTATTTTGAGTCTATTCAGAGCCTCAGTTCGCTTTTGTTTAGATTTTGAAGTTTCAATCACTTCTTCAAGATTTTTTTTCAACTCAAACAAATTTATTCTTGATAACATTTCTTTTATCGCTTCACCACCCATAGTAGCATAAAAGAAATCATCATTATCTCTTTCTTCTTCACTAACAGCGTAAAAACCAAACTCTCTTTCCAATTCAAAGTATTCCTCTTCATCTAGAAGCTCCATCATTTCTCGCCCACTTTTTCCTGGTTCAATTACGACAAATGTTTCATAATATATTATTCTCTCTAATTCCTTTGTTTTTAATCCTGTTAAATAAGCAAGCTTGCTAGGAATTGATCGTAAATACCAGATATGTACAATTGGAACAGCTAAGGTTATATGACCCATCCTCTCACGTCTAACCTTTTTTCTAGTTACCTCAACACCGCATCTATCGCATATTATACCACGATAGCGTATTCCTTTATATTTACCACAATGGCATTCATAATCTTTAACTGGACCAAAAATTTTCTCACAAAATAATCCATCTTTTTCTGGCTTATATGATCGATAGTTAATTGTTTCTGGCTTTAAAATTTCACCATACGATCTCCCTAGAATCATCTCAGGAGACGCAAGACCAATTGTTATTGATTCATACTTCTTGGATAAATCAACTTTAGATGATTGTATATATGTCAATGTACACCTTCCTAACTAATTTAATTCTACGTCTATACCTAAACCCTGAAGTTCTTTGATAAGAACATTAAAAGATTCAGGGGAACCATATTCAGGTAAATTCTCACCTCGAACAATTGAATTGTAAACCTTTGATCTGCCTTCAACGTCATCAGACTTAACTGTTAAAATTTCTTGAAGCGTATGAGCTGCTCCATAAGCCTCAAGAGCCCAACACTCCATTTCTCCAAATCTTTGTCCTCCAAATTGAGCCTTACCACCTAGCGGCTGTTGGGTTATTAGAGAATAAGGACCTGTTGATCTAGCATGCATTTTATCATCAACCATGTGTGCGAGTTTCATCATATATATAACTCCTACTGCAACAGAATTATCATAATATTCACCCGTAATACCATCAATCAACTTAACCTTTCCATCCACAGGTAAGCTGGCTTTTTTCATCTCAGTTTCGACAAGATCAGGGCTAGCACCATCAAAAGCCGGAGTCTCATACCTCAAGCCTAATATTTCTCCCGCCCAACCTAACATAGTTTCATATAATTGACCCAAGTTCATACGTGAAGGAACACCAAGAGGGTTTAATACTATATCTACTGGAGTACCATCCTCAGTAAATGGCATATCTTCTTCAGGTACAATTGTTGCAACTATTCCTTTATTGCCATGCCTCCCAGCCATTTTATCACCAACTTTAACACGACGCTTATTTGCAACATAAACTTTAGCTAATCTTATAATACCAGGCTGAAGTTCATCACCAACTCGAAGTTTAAATACTTCTCTTTCTAATCTATCTTCAGCTTCTGCCCACTCTCTTCTATATGTTCTCCAAACTGTTTTTATATCTTTCCAAACAGCTCCATCCTCAATCCATTTAGTATCCTGTGCAAATCTTTCCATATCAAAAGACTTTAATCTTTTTTCTGTTAACTTCGTTGATTTTTTAATCAAAGTTCTTCCATTAGACATATCTCTAATTCCACCAGATGTTTGATTTTTTAACAACCCAAGCAACTTTTTATCACGGGATTCTTTTAACTCTTCTTTTGTTGTTCGGGCTTCGATTTGTAATTCCTGTATAGCCTTTTTCAATTCTATCCTAGACATTCGAGCTCTTTTTTGGAATAGTTTTGTATTCAATACAACACCTTGAACACCAGGATCAGCTCTACGAGATGAATCCTTTACTTCACCAGCCTTCTCTCCAAATATAGCTTTTAAAAGTTTTTCCTCAGGCGTTGGATCTGTTTCTCCTTTAGGAGATACCTTACCAATAAGAATATCACCTTCTTGTACTTTTGCACCAATTCTAATTATTCCATCTTCATCTAATTCTCTTGTAGCGTCTTCACTAACATTGGGGATCTCTGCTGTCAATTCTTCTTCCCCGCGCTTTGTATCTCTTACTTCAAGATCTATCTCATTAATATGTAAACTGGTAAAAATATCTTCAGACACCAAACGTTCACTAATAACAATAGCATCTTCAAAATTATACCCTCTCCAGGGCATAAACGCTACTTTGACGTTATTTCCAAGCGCTAATTCACCGTTATTACAAGATGCTCCATCAGCAACTATATCTCCTTTTTTAACTTTTTGACCTTTTTTTACTAATGGACGTTGATTATGAGAAGAATTTTGATTTGTTCTCCAATACTTCTTTAATGGTAGCTCAACTAGATTTGAACCTGATGATAATGTTAAATCATCTGGTAAGTCACTAGACTTTATTGCTATCTTAACAGAATCAACATAAGATATTTCACCATCGACAGGACAGGTTAGGGCAGAATAAGAATCTTTGGCTACTTTCCGCTCAATACCTGTACCAACTATAGGTGCAGTTGGATTCATTAAAGGAACAGACTGTCTCTGCATATTTGAGCCCATAAGAGCGCGATTTGCGTCATCATGTTCTAAAAAAGGAATTAAAGCTGCTGCTACACTTAGAATCTGATTAGGAGCAACATCCATAAATTCAATTTCACTTGTATCTATGATAGGGAAGTCACCTCTAATCCTAGCTCGAACAGAACTATCTAATAATTTACCATCTTTACTCATCCTTGAATCTGACTGAGCAATCATAACCCTATCTTCATCATCAGCAGATAAATATTTTATTGATTGAGTAGCGACCGAACTTTTTCCTTTTTTTTCTAGTAATCTATAAGGCGCTTCAATAAACCCATGCTTATTTATTCTAGCATGGAGAGCTAATGAGGAAATCAACCCAATATTTGGACCCTCAGGAGTTTCAATAGGACAAAGTCTTCCATAATGAGTATAATGAACATCTCGAACCTCAAATCCAGCACGTTCTCTCGTAAGACCACCTGGACCTAGAGCCGAAATACGACGCTTATGTGTAATTTCTGCAAGCGGGTTTGTTTGATCTCCGAACTGAGAAAGCTGACTAGTTCCAAAGAACGTATTAATAACTGTAGTTACAACTCGAGAATTAATTAGATCCTGAGGAGTTATAGATTCTGATTCTCTCAAGTTCATTCTCTCATATATTGTTCTCAACATCCTACTAAGGGCTACATTAAACTGGTTTGTTAATAGCTCGCCAACTGTTTTTACCCTTCTATTACCCAAATGATCAATATCATCTGAACCTCGCTCACCTTTTCTCATATCTATTAAAAATTGAATTACACAAACAATATCATCCATTGTTAAAACTGTATCATCTACTGGAACATCTAAATCAAACTGTTGATTTAATCTATACCTACCAACCTGACCCAAGTCATATTTCTTAGGACTAAAAAACTGTCTTTCAATAAATTTCTGAGCTGTTTCCAAATTAGGCGGTTCACCCGATCTAATAAGTTGATACACCACACCTAAAGCCTCTTCAGTGCTTCTAGTAGGATCTTTTTCAATTGTATTCAGAAGAAGCATCGATTCGAAATGACGATTCCCATCAACAACTTCAAGATCATAAATTTTGTTTTCACGAAGAGTATCAACGCTGTTTTCATCTAGCATTGTACCGCCCTCATAAAATATCTCACCTGTTTTTTCATCAATAATATCACTAACAACAGTCATGCCGTAATGATCATCCAGCCCCTTATTTGATTTCAAAGAAATTCTTTTTATGCAACTAAAAGCATTAAATATATCTTTATTGGTAGAGAAACCAAGAGCTCGCAATAACATAGTTACTGGAAATTTTCTTCTTCGGTCTATTATTGCAAACAATGCATCATTTATATCAGTAGTAAAATCTAACCATGAACCTCTAAAAGGAATGATTCTCGCTTGAAATAATTTTGCCCCATTTGGATGGATGGCATCGTCAAAAAATACCCCAGGACTTCGATGTAACTGGGAAACGATTACTCGTTCTGCTCCATTTATAACAAATGTGCCTTTTTCTGTCATCGAAGGAATATTACCAAAGTATACATCTTGTTGAATACTTTGAGCAAATTCGTTTTTATTATCTTCATCAGTTATATTAAGGGTCAGTCTGACTTTTAAGGGAACTGAATAAGTTACCCCACGATCAATACATTCATCAGGAGAGTATTTAGGTAGCCCTAAGAAGTAATTATTATATTCAAGAATATAATTCCTATGAGAATCCTCTAAAGGAAATACATCTTGAAAAACCCCTTCTAAACCTATATGTCCACGCTCATCTTCAAGAGTATCTAATTGCATAAACATCTCAAAAGAGTCTTTTTGCAAAGAAAGAAAATCAGGCATATCTACTAAAGATGGTATTTTAGAAAAGGACACCCTATCTGATTTGTTTTTATGTACGTATCCCAAAGAAACCTCCTACTTAGTTCTTATAAATTTTATTATATCTTGAATAAAGATTGTAATTACTATAATACTACTTAAGCTCGACTTCAGCACCAGCCTCTTCAAGCTGCGCTTTTATTTCATCGGCTTCAGCTTGAGGAACACCTTCCTTAATTGGCTTAGGGGCAGAATCAACAAGCTCTTTAGCTTCTTTTAATCCTAAGCTAGTAATTGCTCTTACAGCTTTAATAACATTTATCTTTGATTGACCAGCGCTTGTTAAAACAATATCAAACTCTGATTTTTCATCGGCTCCTCCATCTCCAGAATCTGCTGGCCCTGCTGCAGCAACAGCTACAGGCGCAGCGGCAGTTACACCAAACTTTTCCTCGATTTCAGAGACAAGCTCTGATATTTCAACCATATTTGCAGATTCTAAGTAAGATAAAACATCTGCTCTTTTAGTTTCAGCCATTATTAACACTCCTTGACTTTAAGTT
>Ga0209228_1001500_pt1 | contig 11649 bp, 8 predicted proteins | sample METZYME_3_150m_FD_187547 | JGI IMG/M metagenome (GOLD analysis project Ga0209228, IMG submission 187547) | Marine microbial communities from oxygen minimum zone in mesopelagic equatorial Pacific - METZYME_3_150m (SPAdes) (version 2) | ecosystem: Environmental > Aquatic > Marine > Oceanic | place...
TCTGTAATTGACTCTCACGGCACTCTTGCCCGAGTCGTCGAAACCTACTCCGGCCGAGAGGCTGACCTATCGAGTTTATAGACCCCAGAAAGTGGAACCTATCGTTGAGGGAAGTCAATTCTCTCGCATGGGGATGGGGATATGACAGAGCAGAGTAATCAGGTCACTGTAGAGGAATTGAAGGACGAGGTAGAAGATCTCAGAACGCTTGTTCACACTCTTCTGACGATAATTATGGAAGAGGCGGATGGCGTCCAATCCGGCGCCACTCCACAGATACCCAACCAGCCAAAACGCGGCTACTGTATGTGAGCAGCAAACCATTTGGCAGGCGAGACCGATCACTCAGTATTCGATGGGTTCGGGGTCAATCGCTCTCCACATATACCACGATCCGAGGGTTCGGTAAGGCCTCCACTTCTCTGCAATCGCGTTCAGTTGGGGCTTGCTCAAAGTCTCTCTTGAATTGTAAACTCGTTCCATACCTCTGACGACGCCGATGTCATCGATGGGAAATACGTCAGGGCGCAGAAGTGAGAAAATCAAAATCATCTCCGCAGTCCAGCGTCCAACCCCGCGAAGCGCGATGAGCTTCTCGAGAATTTCCTCATCGCTCATCGACCCCCAATCAAGCACATGCAATCCGTCTTTCCATGCCTGGGCGATTCCAACGATATATTCGGCCTTGCGATTGGAGAGGCCGACCAAGCGTAATTCCTCATGCGTACGCAGTAGAATAGACTCGTCGGTCATTGGGTCGACGAGGTCGCACAGTCGCTCCCAAATGGCGGCAGCTGCCTTGGTCGAAATCTGTTGACCAACAATCGATTTGACGAGTGTGGCGAAGAGGTCTCCACGTGAAGTGAGAGTGGGTTCTTCTCGGTCTACTATGACCTTGGCGAGGGCCGAGTCAGAGTTGCAAAGTTCGACCTTCGCCTGTTCCCACCAATCTGGAGTGGCGCCGGACTGAACCATGACCTGTGCAGGATATGATTCATTATCGTTTGACCGGTGCGCCAGCATGATGGATGGAGCGCAGGCAATGCTGGCTGCGGGACTCCTGTTAACCATCGCGTTCGCGGGATACGTGATTCTTGACCCCGATTCAACCGATGGACTGGCCGACTGGGAGATTCTCGATGTTTGTCTTGCTGACCACGGTGGAGGCATCGCACACATTCACGCTTCACTCTCTGTGACAATCAGTGGAAACCAAATCGCAGTGCCAGGTAATACTGGGATTCAGGATGAAATGTGTTCCAATGGTATGCGAGGAATCCATACACATGATGACACGGGGCGCTTGCACATCGAGACTCCAGGTGCGATGGATGCTCCAGTCGGGGCTTTCTTCGAAATTTGGGGAGAGGATTTCGATGAGACTCACATTCTGAACAAAGAAGCGAACGATGTTAACGAAGTCGTGATGTTTGTCAATGGGGTTCAGAACTATGATTACCAGAATTATGTCATGCATGATGGCGATGTAATCGAAATCGAGTATCGCGAGAAGTGAGACTCGGCATGAGCCTAACCTAGGCGATTCATCCCTTGATTACAGCGAATGGCCGTAGGCGGGCGACAGGCCTTGCGAGATTCGCTGAAGCGGTCAGGGCAATGACTTCGTCGACGTCTTTGTAGGCGTCCGGAGCTTCTTCAGCGAGAACATTCGGTGTCTTTGCGCGCACGTGGACGCCCGAAGCTTCGAGTTGCGCTCGAAGTTGGTCTGAATCGATCAGCTTTCGGGCGGCCGTGCGCGAGAGGCGACGGCCAGCGCCGTGGCATGATGATGAGAATGCATCGTTGCCGCCCGATTTTGGCCCAGCGAGAACCCATGAGGCTGTCCCCATGTCACCTGGCACTAGCACTGGTTGACCGACGGCGGAGAATCTGCTAGCGAGTTCGGGATGATCTCCGCCGAGAGCTCTTGTCGCACCTTTGCGGTGGACACAACATTTGCAGGATTTCCCGTGCACGATGTGATTCTCGACTTTAGCGATATTATGGCTCACATCGTAGACTACTTCGAGACCTCCATCGCGGCCGAGGTGACCTCGCAGAACATTCCGCAGTCTTTGAGTGAGTGCCGAGCGGTTAGCGAATGCATAATTGCCAGCCGCTCGCATTGCATCGAGATAGGCCGCCCCTTCACGGCTGAATATGGGCGCAGCTGCGAGTTGGCGGTCGCGCAGTCGGTAATCCCACTTTGGTGCGAACCAATGATCTCCGTCTCGCTCATATTTGCTTTCGATTGCAGCGACGTGCTCGCTGCAAACTTGGTGACCTAGGCCACGCGAACCTGTGTGAATCATCGCGGTAACTTGTCCTTCTCGCAGGCCATAAGCGGCTGCAGCGCTACCATCCTCGACTCTATCGACAACTTGCAATTCGAGGAAGTGATTACCACTACCCAGAGTGCCTAGAGCCTTCATGCCGCGCTTTTGGGCACGCTCACCAACATTTCGCTCCTCGCTCTCAAGCACGCCATTTGATTCGATGGCAGCGAGGTCTTGCACCTCTCCCCATCCCATTTCAACAGCCGCCGAAGCACCTTCTGAAAGCACGGCGGCCATACTCGTTTCATCCAATATGACTCCACCTTTACTCGAAGCGCCGGCCGGAATCTCCCGCGCCAGCATACCAGCCAGCGCTTTCGCATCGATATCGTTGACATCGACATCAAGCGCACAAAGCCGAACTCCGCAATTGATGTCGAATCCAACACCACCTGGCGATATCGCCCCACCGAGCTCACCAGCATTAACATCGGTGGCAACCACACCACCAATAGGGAATCCATAACCAAAATGCCAGTCAGCCATAGCCCAGGCTTCCCCGACGATTCCGGGTATTCCAGCAGTATTGCACAACTGCTCAGGCGAACGGTCGTCGGTATGCTCGGCCATGTGCTCGGCATCGGCTATCAGTAGCGCATCAGTCAGCATCGAACCGTGCTTCGCGATGCGCATCCGTCCAGGTCCATCTGGGCTCAGATGCTTCCTCCACTCAGCGCTCATGGCTGATTCGGGTCGTGCCCTCGATTTCAACGCGCCGCAGCGTCACAGACAATCGCTTTCAAGACGGACCAGCCGATGGGGCGACTGTAGAGGGTCAATCGATGACGTTCGGAGAGACCAACATCCCGTTCTGGGAGGAGTCGGGACACGAGGTTCGCATTTGCAAGGTCACCGGCCTTCGCTTCTGGTCACGAGACCCTGCGCGTACGACCTCTGGCGACACGGTTGAGGATTCATACACCTTCATCGGGAACCCGATTATCGATGGCTTCCCGATGCGAGGAAAGGCGCTGAAAGACGCGATGCGCGAGGCTTTCCTCGGATATTTCGAGCAGCGGGGTCATTCGCGTGTTGATCCTTACCCCGTGCTCGCACGATGGCGCGATGACATTCATCTAACGATAGCGTCGATCGCTGACTTCCAACCACATGTGACGAATGGGACGGTTCCTCCCCCGGCGAACCCTTTGGGAATTAGCCAACCTTGTATTCGTTTGACGGATGTGGCTGCAGTGGGCCGTTCCGGACGTCATTTGACGACATTTGAGATGATGGCACACCACGCCTTCAATCGACCTCAGGACGGCGAGGTGATTTACTGGATTGACCAATGCGTCCGCTATTGCGACGATATGCTGGTCAACACCTTTGGCATTGCTCCAGCCGATATCACTTACATCGAAAATCCATGGTCTGGCGGCGGTAATGCCGGGCCCGCGCTGGAAGTTATTGTTGGCGGACTTGAACTTGCAACTCTGGTTTTCATGAGTCTCGAGGAGCACGAGGACGGCGATGTCGAGATCAAAGGGCTTCGATACCGCGAGATGCCTCTACAAATCATCGATACGGGCTACGGACTTGAGCGATTTTGCTGGGCTGCGGCTGGAACGCCAACGATTTACGAAGCGATTTATCCCGAGTCGGTGGATTGGCTCAAGGGGCTTGCTAGCTTCGATGAGATGGTTGTGGGGTTGGGACTCGGCGTCGATACCGATGCTTTGCTCACCGAGTTGTCTCAACTTGCTGGAATCCTCAATATCGATGTCGGGACAGATGTTGGTTCATTGTATCAGCGGCTCGCAGAGCGTTTGGCCGATGGCGGAGTTGAGATTTCTGTTGGCGACCTCAAACGCGTTACTGAGCCGCTATCCTCAATTTACGCCATTCCCGACCACATGCATGCGATATGCAACATGTTGGGCGATGGACTGGTCCCGAGCAATGCCAAGGCGGGTTATCTGGCTCGCATGATGGCGAGGCGAGTTTGTCGCATGAAGGGAGATTTGGGCATCGATGTGAGCCTTGCTGAATTAGGCGAGCACCACATGGACACTCACCTCGATATGACTGGATTTGTTCAGTCGCGCGAAGGAATCCTGATGATTCTCTCTCTGGAAGAAGCCCGTTATCACGAGATGCTACGCAAGGGTGAGGCGGCGGTCAGAACGGCTCTGCGCGATGTGGCAAAGGATGCCAGCGAAGTACCTGATGAGACGCTTTTCCGACTAGCCGAAGAGCGAGGTCTCAACCCCGACATGGTAGTCTCGATAGCCCATGGGCTCGGCTGGCAGAACCTCTCGGTGCGAGTCGGATTCGCAGCCGATATGGCCGCACGCAACGCTGAGGGCACTAAGGCGGCAGCAAAAGGCAAGGCAAAGGAGAAAATTTTCCCAATCGGCCAGCCGACAACCATGCGTGATTATTACGACGACACCAGCAAAACCGAGTTCCGAGCAACAGTTCTCCATTGCAGCCCAGTCAGCCCAGAACAAATCGATTCACTCAATCTGTCTGCAGAAGTAAGTATCACTCCAACCCATGCAGTAGTCCTCGATCGTACGCTATTCTATCCCGAAGGAGGGGGGCAACTCGGCGACCAAGGCACCCTCGGCGGAGCGAGTGTAGCCGATACTCGCGTCGAAAATGGAGTCATCTTCCACCTTACCGACGCGGCACTCACAAGTGGCGAAGTCGAAGGCCAAGTCGACTGGAGCCGAAGACGCCAACTGATGGACCATCATACCGCAGTCCATCTAGTCGGTGGTAGCGCAAGAGCACTACTCGGCCCCCACATCTGGCAAGCTGGTTCGAACAAGGGCGAACGCTACGCCAGAATCGACCTCACCCACCACTCTCGACTAACCCGCGACGACCTCGACCAAATCGAAGATCACGCCAACCAGATCATTGCCGCAAATCCAACCGTCGAAAAAATTGTGCTGCAGAGGACCGAAGCCGACGCACGCTTCGGCTTCGAGTTGTATCAAGGCGGACCGCCCAAGCACAGCGAAATACGTGTAATCAAAATCGGTGACCACGATGTGCAAGCCTGTGGTGGAACGCATCACGACAATGTGGGTGAAGTTGGTGAGCTTCGCATCACTAGGTCGAGTCAAGTCCAAGACGGGGTCGAGCGTCTGCAAATCGTGGCAGGGGAGACGGCGCGTGAGCACGCGAGGGCTCAAGAGCGATTGCTGAATGAGTCAAGTGAAGTCTTAGGCGTCTCGCCCGAAGACCTTCCTAACACAGTATCGCGCTTCTTTGAAGAGTGGAAATCACAACAGAAGAAGATCGAGACACTTGAGGCCGAAATCGTTAGACTGAGGACTAGCGGAGGGGGCGATGGAGCTGTCGAAAAAGACGGAATCCGTTACGCTGTGATGGAAGTTGCTGGAGATATGAAAGCTGTAATGGCAATGCTTGGGCAACTTACACGTGACCCTGAGATGCCAACACTTGCAGTACTTGGCACTAGAGATGGAGGCGGCAAACTCATCGTGGCTAGCACTGAGGGCTCTATTGTCTCACAGAAGCATGATGCTACCGAAATTCTTGCAGCGATAGCCGGCCACATCGATGGCGGCGGCGGAGGTCGTCCCACAATGGCTCAAGGCGGCGGTTCCAATCCTGATGGAATCCCTGCCGCCCTCGATGCCGCTCGTGATTTACTCGGGTTGTGAGTAAATGGTCGAGCAAGTCGATGTCTCTAAGCGCGCTGCTGCTATCGAGTATGCGATTAGAGATGTTGTAGTTCCAGCAGTCGAGTTGGAGAAGCAGGGGCATGAGATAATTCGACTCAACATAGGTGACCCTCTTGCCTACGAGGGATTACCAACTCCAACTCATATGATTGATGCTTACAAACAAGCATTAGATTCACAGGACAATGGCTACGGCCCGTCCTACGGTTTGCCTGCACTACGCCAAGCGATTGCATCCGCCGAGACTGGCAAGGGCTGGCCTTGCTCAGAAGACGATGTCTATGTCACCCACGGAGTAACCGAAGCTCTGCAAATCATCTTCGCTGCTTTCCTCGAAGAAGGCACGAAAGTTCTCGCTCCCGGACCTCACTACCCTCCTTACATGGCCTATCCGCAGATGTACGGGGGAACGACGGTCGAATACAGGATGGACCCGACAGACGGTTGGCGCATCGATTTGGATGATATACGTCAAAAAATGGACGACAGCGTCCGACTTTTGGTGCTAATCAATCCGAATAATCCGACCGGAAACGTCGCAACCGCGGCTGAGGTCGACGCAGTTTTCACTATCGCCCGCGATTATCCTAAGTGCACGATTATCGCTGACGAAATTTACGATGGGCTCGATTTCACAGGCTCGCTTGTATCCCTTGCTTCCCGATCAACCGACGTTCCTGTCATCACCCTCAATGGAGTCTCGAAGGTCTACTTCGCCCCCGGTTGGCGCATTGGCTACATGGCTTGGCATGACCCTGAAGGAAGGCTCGCACTCGTTCGTGACGGGGTAGAGAGGCTTCTACGCAGCAGACTTTGCGCAAGCACACCAGCTCAGCACGGGTTCCTTGCAGGACTTACCGAAGACAGGGGTTGGTTGGACGGTCACAGGGCACTTGTGAAGCAGCGCCTCGACTATTGTATGGAGCGGATTGAGGCTATCGACGGACTCGAGTGCGAGGCGCCAGGTGGTGCATTCTATCTCTTTGTGCGCATAACCGACGAGCGCGTTGCCTCAGACAAACAGTGGGTTCTCGACCTGCTACACAAGCATCACGTCCTAGTTGTACATGGCTCAGGTTTCTCTCCAGAATTCGGTGCCGGCCATTTCCGCATGGTCTGCTTGCCTGCGATCGATGTCCTCGCAACAGTATTCGACCGCATCGACCAATTCATCAACGGTTGATCGCATGGGATTATTCGACTTTTTCAGGAAGAAATCGGGTACTGGCAACCCAGAGGAACTCATCACAAAGAGATGGGTGCCAAATTCAGATGGCACTTACAGCGACGTTGTGCGTAATTATGACACACACGAATTAGCGGCTCGCTTTGGCGTCCGAACATTCGAAACTTGGTTTCACCGACTCGAGCAGCGACTAGGTCAGAGCCTAGGTCGTAGATTAGCCCACGCTGCACTTGAACACGAGGAATACATGATTGGATTCGGAGGATTTCCGTCACCCTCTGGACGGGATATCTCGAGGTGGAGCGGCACCGAACAGGATTGGCAAAGCCGAGGGATGGGTCAGTACAGCATGTTGGAAGATAGTGGGGAGGCACGTATCCTAATCGAAAATCCAGCTTCCGCTTCAATCTGTTCAGGATTCATTACAGGCGCATGGGAAAATGCGACTGGTAAACGTCATCGATTCCTCTGGTCTCAAAATACAGAAGAAGGTCTCATAGTCACATTATCTTTGGATGAAAAATCAATTCCTTCGCCGAAGAGATCGGCTGTCAGCTGGCCTGAACCCGTCTCTGTAATTCCGATGCCAGATGACATCGAGGAATCGTGGGAGGATTTGAGGATTGATTCCTCGGGAGTTTGGTCAATCATGGGCGAGCGCAGAATGATGGTTCATCGCGATCTCATTCTGCGCTTCGAAGAATTCTGTCTTCCTTACCTACAATCAATTGAGGAAGGCAGACAAGACATGCAATGGCCTCTTGAGGATGAACAGCAATCGATATGGTGGACTGCTGCTGCCGATTCGATGCGTGAGACCTTCTTTGAATCGGGTCGGCACATCCTCGTCTCAAAGCCAGAAGACTGGATTGGAATCGCTCGTAGGCATCTTTCGATTGAGGGTCTTGGAGGAGTGAAATCAGTCAGGTCCATTGACGCCCACGGAGGTGTTGAACTACAATTTTCTGGCTGTTTTCACCCCGCCCTCGCAGGCGGCGTTCTTCTAGCTTGTTGGGAGCGGGCCCACGGTCGTCGAGGAAGCCTCAAGTGCACTTTCAACAGCGGTGCAGTAAGCCTTTTCTTGAGTCCCTCGGTAGCCATTGCTGAATGATGCCACAGATGCGATTTCGCTGAAACGTTATATTCATGTCATAGGTCATCGCAACGGCCCCTTATGGGGCCGGGTGAGGAATTTGGCTTTGAACCACAATCAATACGCAGTCGCGGCGATAGCAGCGACACTCTGTCTAGCGGGATTCTACACCATCATCGACGCGGGACTTTCGACCACTGAATCCGGTGGATTTGACTCGGCCGGTTCCGACGTCATCATTTCTGGTCCAGAGGTTCAGGAAGGTGGTTCCGACTTCGACAATGATGGCCTTCCAGATAGGATGGAACAAACTCTCTACGGAACCGATTGGCGCAATAATGACACAGACGGCGATGGTCTCGAAGACGGTTGGGAAATTCAAAATGGCTTAGATCCACTCGATAGTGGAGAACCAAATGACGGAGATATCGAGAACGTCAACCCTGGTGAGGAAGAAGAAACCGGTGAACAGAACGAAACATTCCCCGACCCCGACAACGGGCCCTACGGTGATCCCGACCGTGATGGACTGACCAATGAACAGGAAGCTGCAATCGGAACAAATCCAACTGTTCAAGACAGCGACGGAGACGGACTGAATGACCGCTGGGAGTCCCTCTACACTGAGGTCGTTCAGACACCTCAGGGTCCAGTTACTCTACTCGACCCATTAGACCCTAACTGGGGCTGTTCTCTTCTTACACCACAGGTCGAGGCTGAGATGAAACTGATTATCGGCACCTCTACTTGGAACAATCTTCCGATTGGACCCAATGGAGATCACTCTTGCGACTCTGTTCTTGATATCGATCGGCAGGGCCCAGACTCACTTCCTAATTTCCTCGAGGAGATCTACGACACAAACCCCCTCGAAGAGGATAGCGACCTCGATCTAATTCCTGATCGAGTAGAGGTCGGCTTCGGCAGTCAAGATTTGCAAGTCCACTGCGGTGTGCCGCAGTTCGGAACCATTCGCATTGACGCACCCTATACTGAATTGATGAGTGGTGTCGGCGACCTAACTTGGTTCAATCAAGACATGGATGGAGACGGTCGCCTCAATGGTCCAGGAGACTGGGATACCGATGGCGATGGAATGCCTGATGGATTCGAATATTGCTACAACACTCTCCTCAACCCTGCCAACTCTACTGATGCTTACGGCGACGGCGATGAGGATGGCCTGAACAATGTCGAGGAGTATGAGGTCGCCTATACTTGGGGGCCAGTCAATTTCACCAGCCCTCTCGTCGCTGATACAGACTTTGATGGCATGCCTGATGGTTGGGAATACCACAGTGGAATCCACCCTAACGACGGCAGCAATGCAGAGGAGGACCCTGACTTCGATGGCTACGATGCAGATGGTGACGGAGGCGTTCGATACACCGACCTCGTAGGTGTCTCAACTGTCAACAACATAATCGTCGAAGTTGGAGATTTCGTTCAGGTCAATAGCACCGTGATGTGGGTACGAACAGTTCAGGACAGTCAATATGTCAACATTGTAGTGAAGGCTCCGACGGCCGGCTACATCTACTCAATCAATGTCAATGTCGGCGATGAAGTCACTAGCCGTCTGCAAGATCTCGCTACAATCGTCGAGGAGCATGAGCGATTCACCAACCTCGATGAGTATAACGCTCGTGACCGAGACGGTGACGGCATCGTCGACGGTCGCTCTACCGACCCACTAGTCCCAGATACCGATAATGACGGTCTCATCGATGGAATCGAAGTCATCGGCTGGACCATTCGAATTGTCGATATGGGTGTGCGCGACGTTGTAGTGCGTTCCGACCCCGGCGTCTACGATACCGATCGTGACGGCCTCTCCGACGCGACAGAATACTACGAAACCTTCACCAACGCGACCGATAGAGACACGGATTCCGACGGTCTCGAGGATTTCACTGAGGCAATGGATGGATTCGTTTGGAACGGGACCACTTACTACACCAATGCCTCGATGTTTGATACCGATAACGATGGTCTTGACGATGGTGAAGAAGTCATTGACGGTGCCGACCAGTATGTCACTCACGCGAATAATGCTGACACCGATAACGATGGCCTGAACGATGGCGGAGAAGTCCTCCACATCCCTCGTCCGTGGCAGACTGCCACCAGTCCTTTGGACAATGATACCGATGATGACGGGCAGCCTGATGGCTGGGAGATGCAAGTCTTCTCAGTCCAGCAAAATACCAATTCTCACAGCCTGTGGATTAGTACTCAGAACTGGCTTCCTCTCGGATGCGACAGTATGCAAGAGTGCGGGATGGGTCCTGGTGGCTGGATTTGGGACAGCTATCTGAAGGGTTTCCAAACCTCTGGCGACCGCAACGGCGACGGTATTCTCGACCCGAAATATTTCATCTACGAAATGAATCTGACTGGATTCCCCATTCCTGCAAATGGCCGCTGGGCTCTTGACCCATCGTTCGGCTCAATGCCCGACTCCAACTTCGATATCGATAACGACACCTTACTGAATTCTCTGGAAGCCCCAGACCGCTGGGATACAAACCCGGTTGCCGACGATACAGACGGCGACATGCTTCCAGACGGCTGGGAGGTCTCTGCCTCCGAGCGTGCAATCAACCTCGGTCTCGTCGACAATAACTCACTCGATGCATTGGGTGCTCGAGGCCCGATGGATCCGAGAATGCCTGATTCGGACCTCGATGGAATCGACGATGGAGCGGAAGATTTCGATGGTGATGGGCTGAATAGATCGCACTTGCTCAACCGTTACTGTCCAGGGTGGGATAATCCACAGAACGCCGAGTGCCACATCGACCCAACGACGACTCAGGGAGGTAATTTCTACGACGATCTAGAGAATTACACGAATTACGAAGAATTCCAAAATGGCACCGACCCGGTCCTCGCCGATACTGATGGAGATGGATGGGCCGACGGTTCTGAAGTCTATCACCAAGATCATGATGGCGATGGAATGTGGTCTGGATGGGAATTCTACTTCGACTTCGACCCATATGATCCAGCCGATGCATACATCGATTCCGACGGCGATGGCTACATGAATAAGTGCGAGAATAAATGGAATACGAATCCGAAGGATCCCACGAGCTTCCCAAGTCAAGGCGAACTCTGTACCAACGATTGATATCTCGTATTCCCCTTATGTTTCATCTCCTAAACGGTCCTCGGGTGGCTTGGTGAGACGATGTCCTGGTGGGTAATGCCGACAACTGCGGACATCGGCTTCCGCGCATTTTCCAGCAGCCCTAGTGGGCTTCTGAGGGAGGCCGCGCTGGCTTTGCAAGGCATTCAGATGTCTGAGCGTGGCGTATCGCTGCTCGACGGGCACATCCGCCACGTCGGCGAGTGGGCCGTAGCAGCCCC